>Ga0265296_1000150_pt1 | contig 135110 bp, 168 predicted proteins | sample MunlanPumphouse1_FD_189073 | JGI IMG/M metagenome (GOLD analysis project Ga0265296, IMG submission 189073) | Groundwater microbial communities from a municipal landfill in Southern Ontario, Canada - Pumphouse #1 | ecosystem: Environmental > Aquatic > Deep subsurface > Groundwater | place...
CAGAAGACCTGAGATTCTTCGGGAATTTATTGCCATAATTCGCGATGAGATTGAGGATATATCTGATTTGGATATTGAGAAATGGCTTAAAAATTTTAAGACAGAAGACTTATTGACGCCATAGTTGGGGCTAGTGGGGTATCTTTGGAAACTATTATCGGGGGGGGACAATTGTCCACCGCTGATTTTTCTTTATACTGTTCGCTTTTTTTATCTCCTCCAGACAATGATAATAATTGCCTTGCTCTCTCCCTCTCAATATGCTCCCAGGTACGTCCCTCGTTTATGCGCTGGCGTTGGGTTTCAACCATGCTTGGCTTTATACTTTAAAATACATTTTCCATTTTTACAATGTAAAATCTCATTTATGATAATACGGCTGTGCTTATTTATATAACGAAGCCTTATTTTAACTTATAGGGCATTATCTATATGTGGGTAAGGTGTTTGTACCCATGCAATCAGGCAATAGCACGCGATTTATGATAAAATCTTCTTATTTTCAATGATATGAGGATCAGCCAATATTTCGAATCAATGTTTAGATTGAAGTTGGATCTTAAAAACGAATCGAGAGTGTCCATAAAAAGCGCATCCCTAACGGATCCAGTAAATATATGTAAAAATTAGAATAATAAAACCCAGGATGGCATAGTTTTTTCCAGCAGGGTTAGCCCAATTTGCGCCCTTCACAATCATGTAGAACGCGATGACAGTAACAATGTATTGTGAAAATTCGCTCATGGTATCTATTCATATTACCTTTAAACTATATAAATATATGTTGTGTACTAAAAGCAATATCTGTAACCCATTAAATAGGCACAACATGGTATATATAGATTGAACAACATTAAATATCTATGGCATTCATCCGGACTAAAAATATTAAAGGACATATTTACTATTACCTTGTCCGCGGTGAACGGCATAGCAAGCGCGTAAAACAGATTCATATTAAATATCTTGGCAAATCAATAAGCCGTATCCCTGTGAATAGCGGTTTATCAGAAAACAAGCTTAACCGTGTATGTCTTGAAAGAGTGCCAAACGATAAGCCAGGCGTGTATTATTTGTATAATCGTAAAGGATCGCTGGTCTATATCGGGAAAGCTGGCGATAATGAGGGCTTCGGGTTAAGGCATCGGATCTCAGCGCATTATCAGGCAGACGCGGATCGCCCCGGATGGGAAGAGCGGCTATCCGCTAATTCAAAATACTTTGCATACAAAACCACATCGACAGATAGTGCAGCATGTGTTTTTGAGAAGTTAGAGGTTGCTAAATATGAACCAAAGTATAACAATTATCTGATTGAAGAGCCTATCAGACGGTGATTCTTCTTTTATTCGGAATTAAAACCGATAAGCTTATACTTAAAGTTAGTCACTACGGCTATCTTCTTTTCTTTTGTGATCTTTCGATACGTAACCCAAAAATATCAATACCCGGCGGTCTTTTTTCCGGGGTAAACTGCCTGGGTGTAGGTGGTTGTTCCTTCTTTTTAAATAGACGGGTTATTATGTTTTTCATAGATGTTGCTCCTTCCAGATTCGCAAATACGGGGTGAAATAATCATTGACAATATGAAATAAAATATATTCGGCAAAATATATGATGGGCAGATTATGCCAGGGAATCCCAAAAAACATTACGATATCGATCGTGCCCGACATTATCAGGAGGAGCGGCAGCCTCAGGCTTTTAATAAACCATTGCATTAGGTTCACTGTCGGCCGCCTGTTGACGATTTCTTCTTTTGTTCTGGCTGCTTCGGATTAAATTTACAGGTCAAGCATGATCGGCGACAAACGATATTAAATTTGCTGTTATTATTCCATTTGTGCCGCTTGCTGCGTTTCCAATTCAGGCTAAGCCATCGCTCGCGCCTGTAATTAAGCTCGCAGGCCATTCTTTGACCCTTCGGGGAACACTTGTATGCGACTCTGCCCTTTCTCTTTAAGAATTTACTGATTAAATACGGTTTTTTAAAAAAATGCAGATATTTATTTAATGCTTTCGATGTGTTCCTTTTATGGTGTTTGAAGTCTATGCCTAATGATTCCGAAAAGGTTTTCCTTGCGACCTCTTCAACTGTTAAAAATTTATCAAAAACGGCTAACAATACGACAGTTTTCCGCTCATTGTGACCAGATAAACTTGTGATGATGGTATGTCCTCTTTCCCTTTTTAGAGTTGAAGTTGAAGGCAATTTCGACCCTTCAACTTCAAAAGTATGACTACACTTAATCTTTTCATCACTTACAAAACTACGCAAATGTGAAACCATGTCTTGAACCTTCAACTTTCCAACTTCAACTCATGATAAAGCCAGAAAACCATTCTCTCTTTTTAAGAATCCAAAATCAAACAATGCCTTTACGTTTTTACTAGTGGTGGCTTCGTCCATGTTTAAGCCTTCAGCAAGCTGTTTGTTTCGGTATAATGTGTTTGGATTTGTTTCGATGAAATCAAGCACACGCTGTTGGTTTGGTGTAAGTCCGGTTAATCCAGTACCTTCTGGTTCCTCTTCGGACTTCTCATTGTTATCTGCTTCAGCAACTATATTTTCATCCGGTTCGTCTGGTGTGTTCTGGTTGAGAGGTTCGATAGGAGCAGCTTCTTCTTTTTTACCCTGACGCGGACTATCATTTCTTTCTTTTCGGATGAAATCCATGATCGAGGCTGGATAATGTGAACCGTCTTCAAATATATCGTTTCCGTTCTCGGTTTGTTCTGGCAATTCTGAAAGGTGCTTCTTTTTTATCCGGATTAAATCAAGCCTAATACCTTGCTTATTAACCCTACCGTAACCTACGGTTTCCGTATCCTCGGCCACAAACATTAATCCAGTTTCACCTTTTAGCATTTCGATGGTCTGGCCTGCGTTCTTGAGTTCCTGTTTTATGCTGAGCAGCTCTTCTGACTTAAGAGCCAAGTCCTGCATTAATGCATTTTCTTTTTCGGATTGTTTCAAGATTATGGCTGATCCTGCTTGTTTTTTTAGGTTATCATTGGTTTGATTTAGTTGAGCGATTTCGTATTTGAGTGATTCATGATCCTGGATTAGTTTGTCGTTCTGTTTCAGCCTTAGTGTGGCGCTTTTGTCGAGGTCTTCGCATGCCCTTTTCCATGCCTTGAGTGCTTCGCTTAACTTGTTTATGTCGGCAATCAGTTCATCCTCGTCTCCAAATAGTTTCCCGATTAAGCTCATTTTGTCTCTCCTTAGTTGTATATCTTTTGTTCTTTTATTGTTGCTATTGGCGTTACCGTTTGCGTTTGCTTGTAATGGATAATCTTAATTATACGCCTTATTTTAAGCTGCATGGTTTCAGGTCTCCGGGTGACATTTCTTGAAGTGTTCACAGGTTTGAACGCGGCAGATCCGGATGAGCGAGTTGAGTTTGAAGCAATGAAATGGATCTGAAAGTTTCATTGGTGAAAACGGTAGCGGTGGTTTTGGTTTTGAATTAAAACACAGATTAAGGATTGCCATATTACGCCTCTTGTTTACGCTTTTCTCGATACTTTCGCATATATTCGCGCCTCTGCTTGCGCTTTGTTGTGATAGATTTTACTGGCATAGTAGTATAAAGGCGTTATAAGTATAAGTAAGTTACCTATAAATAATAAGTAAATAATGAATTTTGACTACAAAAAATAAGTTAATTGCCTATTTAGTTATAACTATTTGATGATCAGGGAAATAATTATGGCAATTATTGCCAGAACTTGCCATGTGTATTTCTTCTCTTTTGTTAAGAGTGCATCAAGCGCGTCTATTTTGTTTTCAATCACCATTGGCAGTGGGATTTCAAATATAACTTTTTCACCGTTCGTTATTTGCATAAAGTTTCCTTCTTTTATTTTGATTTGATTTGTTGGAGTTGAAGCCCTGACGATAGTGTTTTTTGGTTATAGAGGGCAAAAGTTGAAAGGCTTGTTTTATTATAATCATGTTTTTAATTCTTTTATTGCAATTGCATCAAGTTGAATGTCTGAGCTTTGCGGTTGCAGTTGAATTGAAGGCTTCAATTCTATGAAATATCCAGTTTTGTATAATCGTTCATACTGCCGCCTGGCTTTCCTGTTCCGACTATCGGCGCATTGTTGTATTTTAGATTCGTGATAAATTGGGTATTTCTTTCGGGATCTCATAATTACACCGGTTGAATGTCTGCCGTTTGTGGTTGTGGTGAAAGTTGAAGGGCTTCAATTATTTAAGTTGAAGGCCTGCCGCTTCTTGTTTCATTTTTTCCATGTTACCTTCCCTTTTCTGCATATTGTGGATTAAATGCAATATGTTTAAAAAACTCTGCAACATGCCGGGCACAATTCCGCTTAACGGTTATTCCCGCGTTTGATCGACCAACGCCATAAATTGAATGAATCCTTAGATTCTGTCTGAGGTCATTAAAAAAACTATCAATCACCTTTTCTCCTTCACTATTAAGGTATTTATCCGGCTGCATATCCAGCGTGATATAGGCATAAGTGATATGGTTCTTTATGGTTATCGTTGGATTTCGGTTATAATTCGCATATCCTTTCTTTACGGGTGTATATAGGGTTTCAAGTTTTATGTAATATCCGGTTTCACAATATGGAGTATCGCCGAAACAATGCGCGATTCTGTGACCGTCTGTCTGTCCGTGATGGTGTATCGTTTGGCAATATCTGCAATAAAACTCTTGACCGCCGGGTATGTCCTGGCGTTCTATTGTGGATATGATAGGAATATTATTTTTATATCCTATTATTGGGTATATGGGTTCGGCGTTCATGCTGTCACCAACCCATTATCTGTATATTTGGTTTTTCCCTTCAAGTGATCTAAATCAAATCTCGAGAAATGATGGTTCTCGTTCAAGGTTATTTTATATGTGTGGCAATCTGACTTATCTGTATGAATCCATTTACCATCTTCCAACTTTTTTAAAGCATAGTAAAAAGACCGCTTACTTAATCCTTTGACTTCATCTATTGATAGGGGGATATTTTCAATTTGCTTTGCCATTCGACATTTTTTTAAAATGAAATACATACACTTTATAGAGGCCATGTCAGATAATTCCAACATAACACAATCCGGTATATAACAACAATATCCATTATTAGGCATTGCCCACCTCTATATTACCCACTATATTTTTATTACTAGAGACTATAAGTGATATTAAGAGATTATAAGAGACTGAAATAATGTCACCCGTTGCATTATTTTGTGCAAACTTTGCACGATTTTGTGCAAACTTTGCACGATTTTGTGCAAAACTTGCACGATTTTGTGCAAAGTTTGCACTTTTTTTAATCAGTGCATTCATAAAAATTCCCTCCACATTCCTTTCAAGTTCTTCCCATTCTCTGTCCTTGACAAGGTGCTATCCTTCAAAGATTCAAAGTCAATCAAGTCTGCATCTACATCCTTATACCAGGATGAAAGATTGTTGTGGGATCTCTTATTAAGCCTCTCAACATGCTTAACCCACTTTGACCCCATATCTTCGATTTGTGGTGTTATGGTTCCGTTTTGTATCCCTTCCAATATCCTTTGTACCCTGTCCCACGTTGTCTTTCCTTTATCATCCATATACCGATTTGGGTAATCAATTCTTACAGTTTCGGTTCTCAATGGTTGCCCTAATACAATTCTGGACGCCTCATGCATAATACTTTCAGCCCTTTTAATGTCTGGATCCGCTGTCTTTGAATCAACTTGAATCATTAAAGCATCATGAACAGGAGCAACAATCTTAATCCCTGCATCGTTGAGAAGATAGCACGCAATTCTTAAAATATCTGCTCCAGTGGATTGCATTAAAAAATTGCCTAGTGTTAAATCCTCTTTTGTCGTTCCCTGCAATACTTTCATTCTCCATCCGAACGAAGTCTGCACCTCTTTATGCAGCTTTGACTGGGTAATTACAATATCCTGCCACTTCCAATATCTGGGAAATAGCCGCTGATGTTGCTTTATTAATTCATTTGCATAGGCCAAAGGTTTATTCACACGAATTGAAAGACTTTGTGCCCTCATTCCGTATTGAATGGCCAAACACGCTTGCTTATACGTGTCCCGTACGGCTTTGTGCGTTTTCTTTGTCCCGTCTGGAGGTATTGCTCCAGCCATCTTGGCAAATTGTAAATAGGGGTCACCACTGGAATACGTTGCTTGCATAACCTGATCCTTAGACAATATGGCGGCAATAAAAAATTCCTGCTGCTCATAGTCGATATATGCCAGTGTTTGCCCTTCCTCTGGCTTAATCAAACTTCTTAACCATGCTGAATTTGTAAAGATACATTGGGCTTTTGGTGCGTTCCTTCCGGTTTTTGTAGAAAATGGGGACAGCATACCCCGATTTCTTTTATCATTCCCACAGGTAATATTCAGTTTTTTTAGTTTGCCTAACAATGCCCGGATGTCTTTTATTGGTCTTAATTCAGGATACACTAAAACCATGTCCGACCAGGTGTCATCGTCCATCGATAAATTGCCCTTTTCTGTGAAAGTCCACTGCATATTGTGCTTTTCAAGGTAATTTATAAAGGCCTGTGTTTTAAATGTTATCCCGTCAAAGAATCCAAAATCCTTATCGGTTTCCTTTATTAACTCCAGCTTCACAGTATCCCAATGTTCTTTCATTAATTCGAGAGTGTTTGAATCCATTGGCACACCGTTATGCTCAATAATCGCATTTATGGCCATGAATTGACCCCTAAATAGTGCCCTGTCTATGTTGTCAATATGTGGAAGCATTTTTTTATATAGCTCCAGTGTTTCGAGAACATCGGTTTCGCAATATGATAGAATGTCTATTTTTTCTAGGTCTTCGAATGGTGCGCCCTTTATAATTCTACCGCGCATGGCTTCCTTTTCGGCTGATTCAATAGTGACAACATCGAAGAACTTACACGCATCTAAAAGGCTGTTCCCCTTATGCATCCCGTCATTTGTTAATACGCGCCATTCGGCGTACAAATCTAGAATGTTCTTCGGAATTGGCCAACCTAGTTGTAAATGGCAAGACATTTCGGCGACTGCAAAATAGGCAATATATGTCATATCTGGATCGTTAAAATCAAGCGGTGCGGGAATATTGTTCTCTCCATCTAGCCATATTTTAAAAGTTTTTTGGGTGTATAGTTCAGTTGCACAAAAGCAAACTGGAGAGGGATTATTACCCTCTCCAATAAAATTAAATTCAAAGTCACACGACCAAATACTTTTTGTCATAAGAGCTTACCTCTAAGTTTTTTTAACTCTGGGTGATCGTCCGAATCAATCACAAAACCTTTGAAAGCTATTTCGATTGCCTCCTGGATATTCGCGGGTTTTGTTGGCCACGCTGGAGAGGGTAAAGTATCTTCGGCCAACGAGTACGAATAAAAGCCGCCCTCTGTATCTGCCTTCAGTCTTACCCATTGAATTTTTGCGGCCTCCAATGCTTCCATATGTGTCAAATGGTATCTGCTTATGTCGCCGTTTTTATTTGTTTTTTGGCTTACTAGGTCTATTTTCATAATGTTGCTGCCGTATATTATATAAAAATAGAACTTTGCTGGTGTCAGTAATTTCATTTCTTCAAGCAACCCCTGCTGCTCTGGCATTACTAGGTAGGGCTGGCTATCCTTACTAGAACCTTCCGGGAAGTAGGTGTATAGCGCTATTGCTTCCCATCCTTCCCCTGTTCGTACTTGGAAAAATGCTGTCTTGCTTGGTTTACCAACAAGGATTGTTGATAATATTGGGGATACTTTCACGGTCTTATTTGCTGGCACTTTTAGCGCGTTAAAATCAATTGACATAATTAACCTCTCATACAATATTTTACGAATTGCCAACCGGCTGACGGGGATTCGTTGCACTCCGTATCTGCAATACATTTATTACCAAAAACAGCATTATTACGAATGCTTAGTTTGTTGTGTTCTTCCTGACTGGTAATCGGGAAGGGCATATCTTTTTTATTCATTTATCGCCCTCCCTGGTGCTTGCTTTCTTTCTGCAACTATTCTGCTACTCTCTTCTTCCACGAACTCCAGGATCTCGGTGACCGATGGACTTTTAGCCAAAAAGGTTTTAATGTCTGACATGCTGGCATCACTCCTTAACTGGTTGAGGGCTGGCTTGCATCGGCTGGAGTCTTTGCAGGATTGACAGCCGGTGCATATTCTCGTATTCTCTGTGTGATCCAATTTCTAAACAATACCGTATAGGGTATCTGCTCCAGTTCCGCAATCATTTTAGCGTCTTTTATTGTTTTTTCGTTTAGTAATATTGTCAATTGTTTCATGTGTGTATCACATACTTTATATATCGGTCTAAACAATATAAGATTTAGGCTATTTTTTTGGACGGGTGTCCAAAACAAGCTGAGGGTATAAATATGGACAAACAAGAAAATAGAAACAAGGAAAAAATAATCGGTCTTATAAAACAAAAAGATATAAGTTTAGCCGATTTGAAGGAAAACGCCACACGCCAAGCGTGTTTTTATCACCTACCTTCATTAATCGAAAAGAAGATCATTAGACCATATATTAAAGGAACAGGATTAAAAGATGATAATATTTTTTATACATTTATAAATGATTATGAACAGCCTCAAGATGTCCTGAAACTAATAAATACAATGTGTGATACAAACATTGCAGTGTCAAGTCAGGCTATTCCCGCTTTCATTAATTTGTATCTGGATAGAGCAAAAGAAACATTTGTGATAGAGAAAAAATTAGCAATCGAAATGCAGGAAAAACGCATACCTGAACTTTTAGAAAGTGAAACCATTCTTAATGTATATAATTCATCCAGTATAGATTACGATCCCTTTACTTATGAACTGCGTGTCGACAAGGAAGGGCTTTCGTTTGAGGAATTTAAAGAAAAAGTAAAAGAACGTATAGAGGGATCCGTTCAGGAAAATATACAATATCACAATGCCAAACATTTCGAAGATTTTACACCCATCGTAACCCAAGCAGCCAAAGAATTAGCATATGCCATCATGTGCAATATGTCGCCTGGCCTGAAAGAAAAAGCGGCTTTCAGCTTAACTTTAAAAAATGAAAATGGTGGTTACAATTTAATCGACAAAAACGGAACGGTTGTAAACGAAGAGAAGCAGTACAGTTGGGATAAATTCTGATTTTAAATTAATGCCCAATTACCCCGATCTCACAAAAAAAATAATTACTTCTTCTCCATCTTCTCGGCAACTCCCTTTTCTATTAATGCCTTGATCCATTCTTCTTGTTTTGCCACATCCTGCTTGCGCTGCTCTTCCATCGCATCTATTCGGGTCTTAAGCTCCTCTTTTTCTACGTCCACTTTTCCCTTTAGTTCATCATATTGCTTCTGCAGGACTTCTTTATCTGTGAATACTGTTAGCATATCCAGATTCTTGATATAGGCTTCCAGCATCCGATCTTGAATTGAAGATCCTATGAAGTAATTTGCATCCGTTCCGCGTGGTTTATGTCCGAGCCAATACTCAACGAATGTACTATCTACGATACCAGTTAATGAAGTTTTAAAGAAATGTCTTGCTCTATGTGGTGAAAAATACGCTCTGTCATAACCTAAGCCCCTCGCGTGCCGGGCAAACATATTATCCACAATTTCAATTACTAAGGGGTCTTTGTTTTTGTCGAGTGTGAAAATATATTCTTCATCCGGGATATCTTTTTTATATTCTTTTATGGCTTCTAATGCTTCACCTGAAATAAAAAACGTATATCGTTGGTTGGTTTTACCTCTGGTTAAATTTACTATTGCTACACCACTGACGATATTTTTAAGGTGCTTTCCTTTTAATTTCAATATCTCGCCTTGTGCCTGTCCGGAGCTTATGAATGTCAAGATAAGTGCTTTCAATTTTAGTTTTGAGCCACATGTATTAACGAATTTCCTAATATCCTCAATTTTCATTACTGGAATATCCAGATATTTTTCAGTTGTAATATTGGCAATATTGCTTGCATTAACTAAAAGCGGTATTTTATTAAATTTGTAAAAATTCTTAATTGCATTGATCCGCGTTAATTTGGTCATATTTGCGCTGGATTCACTTTTTAAAAACTCTGTGTATCTTTCAAGGTCTATAACTGGTCTGACTTCCCACGGTGGCACTCTGTCGAGATAATCGCGTCTTGCTTCATCTATGAGCTGAACAGGTGTCTTGTCTAAAAACCTGCAATATTCTAATAATCCATACGCATAGGATTTTTTAGTATTCTTTTTCATAGTGCTTAACCATGAATTGTATAAAGCATCATTTTTAATATCCATAGTATTAACATTGTAAATTATAGTATTTAACCATTTTGACAAGATATATTATAATATCTAATTTAACAGACGAAGGCGCTAAGACTTTAAAGAAAAATCCCGGAAGGGTCAAAGAAGTTAATAATGAATTAAAGAACATGGGTGTCGAGGTTATTGACCAGTACGCTGTTCTTGGGAATTTTGACTTCATATCGATAGTAGAAGCGGATGATGAAACAAAGATCACAAAGGCGATCGTGGAAATAGCATCACGTGGAAGTATCAAGACAGTTACCTACAAAGTGATGGAAATAGACGATTTCATAAAAGCGTTAAAGTGAGCATCAAAAAAAAAACGATTTTTTTTTGGTAATAGAACCAGAAACAATATATCACTTGAACCATTATTTAGCATACCAAACTGCGGCTGTGGTCCAGTGGCTATGACAGAGGCTTCCCAACAGCTTTTGTAATTATTAACAATAGCAGGGAAATAGTCTCTAACCCGGGTTCGACTCCCGGTAGCCGCATTTATCCAAAACATTCAATAGCTTTTAATGAAATGTATTAACAATGACCTCTAACCTCACATTCTTCGTTTTAGTTTTCACAGCGATCTTTTCAATCGTAAATCCGGTCAGCGGAGTAATGGCTTTCGTTTCCGTAACATCCAACATGAAAAAGGAAGATAAGATATATGTCGCAAAACGTTCTGCAATTATCGGCTGCATTATTGCGATCATATTTACTTTGTCAGGAAATCTCATATTGAATTTTTTCAGTATTACAGTGGATTCGCTTCGTGTTGCAGGCGGTATCTTGCTTTTCCTCGTTGCCATCGATATGCTTTTTGCAAGGACAACAAGGGAAAGCATTACATCCGAAGAATTATCCGATGTCGCCCAGAAGGAAAATATTTCCATATTTCCCATGGCCATGCCGATGCTGACAGGACCTGGCGCAATAACTACAATAATCCTTTATGTTAGCAAAGGATCCGATGAATATGCTATCGACATCAATACTGTGAAAATGCTTGTAATTGCCGCAATCCTGCTTACATTTATCATTGCATTCCTTATTTTCAGGTTCTCAGATCATTTTTCAAGAATAGTGGGAATGACGGGCATGATGGTAATGACACGCCTCATGGGTCTTTTCCTCGGAGCAATAGCTGTCGGGTTTATTTCAGACGGGATATGGAATATTTATCAAATGAAGATGCTTGGTTGATGTGGAAAAATGAATATTCTGGTAGTTACCGGGAAACTGGCAGAGAACACTGCAAGAAAATCTGTGAAAGATAAGGCAGATGTTCTTGTTCTTGATATAGAAGTTGCAGCATTTACAACTCCTGCTTTGCTAAGACGCTCTTTACCTCAAAAAAAGTATGACCTTATTCTCATACCAGGCATGTCGTCAGGTGATTTTTCAGGACTTGAAAAAGAGCTTGGTATTGCGATAAGACTTGGACCTAAGCACGCAGTTGATCTTGGTTTTGTTCTTTCGTTCGCGGGGAACGCTGATTTTTCAACAAAAATCCCGGCATGTGAACTTTTAATCGAAAAAAAACACTCAAATGCAATCGACAAAGTAATTGAACTTGAAAATATCGCAGTTTCACCTTTGACTTTAAGATCATTAAAGATCGGCGGGAATTCCAGAATGAAAATAATGGCTGAAATTGTGGATGCAGGCAATCTTGAAAAGAATGAACTTGTTAAGAAGATCATTTATTTTATTGATAGTGGAGCCGATATTATAGACCTGGGAATCTCCCTGGATACATCAAGACCAGATGTAAGAAAAACAGTAAAAACCGCAAAATCTGTCACGGATATACCGCTGAGTGTTGATACACTTGAGCCTGACCTGATAAATGAAGCGATTGATGCTGGAATAGACATCGTCCTGAGCCTTAATTCTAAAAATATCGATAAAGTAAAAGATAGCATAATTAAAAAATCCATGGTTTCGGTCATAATCCCTGATCGATCGGATGATCTCGAAAGCCTGTTTTATAACATAGAATCAGCACATAGTTTTGGAATCAAAAATATTATCGCTGATCCCGTGCTTGAACCCGCAGGCCATGGTATTTCAAGATCCATCAGCAGGTACTGTGAATTCAGGGAACGCGACAAAACTACGCCATTATTTTTTGGGGTTGGAAACGTAACTGAACTAATTGACGCTGATTCTATCGGAGTTAATTCCATCCTTTGCGGGATCGCAATGGAACTTGGCGCAAGTATCTTATTCACGCCTGAATTTAGCCATAAAGCCTGCGGCAGCGTTTCAGAGTTAAAAACAGCTTCGACCATGATGATGCTGTCACAAAATCGAGGAAGCGCCCCGAAAGACCTCGGAGTTGATATGCTGAAAATAAAGGAGAAACGGCGACGCGAATATGGGAAACTTCCCCCAACATTTATTGATGCAAAAGGCAGTGAAAAATGGCATCTTGATCCTTCAGGATGTTTTAAAATCGAAATTACTGATGATGAAATAAGAAACGGGAAGTTATATCCTGGAAAAATAATGGCGCGAAATAATACTAATATTAATATTAATACTAATATTGTTAATATTAATAATATTATAAATGATAATACAATAGTGGGTTCAACCGCAAAGGAGATACTTGAGACTATTATCGAGCGCGGTCTTATTTCGCGAATTGACCATGCTGCTTATCTGGGAAGAGAACTTATGAAAGCCGAACTTGCTTTAAAATTTAAGAGGAGCTATTCGCAGGATGACAAATTTTGATATGATCGAAAAATTCGGGGATGATCCTGAAATAATTGAAATTCTTAGCCGGGCATTGTCTAATGAATCACCGGATATTCTTGATATTAATGATGGATTAAAAATATTGAAAAGTAATAACCTGAATTTATTAGGCGCAGCTGCAGATTCTTTACGAAAAAGAAGCGCAGGGGAGCTTGTCACTTTTGTTATCGACCGCAACATTAATTATACAAATATTTGCACATCAAAATGTAAATTTTGCGCTTTTTACAGAGAAGCTGATGCAAAAGATGCCTACGTGTTGAGTATCGATGAGATACTTATGAAAGTTGAAGAGGCCGTAAAGCTGGGAGCGACACAAATACTTATGCAGGGCGGATTGAATCCTGATATACCAATAGAATATTATGAAAAAATGTTAAGTGTTGTTAAGAAAAGGTTCAAAGTGCAGATGCATGCATTTTCCCCTCCTGAGATAGTGCATATCTCAAAATTATACGGCGCAAGTTTAAAAGAAACAATCTCACGTCTTCATGATTCAGGTCTTGATTCTATTCCCGGCGGCGGAGCTGAGATACTTGATGACAGGGTGAGGGGTTCTATTTCACCCGAAAAGATCGGATGGAAAAAATGGGAAGAGGTTATGCTAACGGCTCATTCCCTGGGTATTCCGACAACAGCTACAATGGTCTTCGGGCATGAGGAGACCCTTGAAGAAAGGGTCAAGCATATAATAAGAGTGCGCGATATGCAGGAAAAGTATCATGGTTTTACTGCATTTATACCATGGTCGTTTCAATCCGAGAATACTTTACTTCAAGGAAATTCAACCGGGATTGATTATCTCAAGATGGTTGCATTGTCAAGGCTCCTTCTTAATGGCCGCATAAGAAACATCCAGGCTTCCTGGGTGACCCAGGGCATCGATGTGGCGCAGATGGCTCTTTATTTTGGAGCGAACGATCTTGGCGGCACAATGATCGAAGAGAATGTAGTAAGGGCGGCAGGTGTGCCTTTTCATAGCAAAAGTGTAGATGAATTTATCCATACTGCAAAGAAAATAGGGCGTCCAGTGGCAAAAAGAGATACATTATATAATATCCTTGAGAGATATTAAAAAGATTTTTTGATGAAATGGTATCGAAGCCTATATTAATAAGGTATTTTAATTTATGGAGTTAGGGAAAAACGGGTATAATAATATTTAGTCCGTGGAATGGAGATATTAATGTTAGAAACACCGAAGGAGAGAGCGGAATTATTGAAAAAGGGTATTGCAGGTAAAAAAATAGAAGAACTTTATATAAGCCATAATAATTTTAAAATAGTTGGTTTCCCCCTGATCATTGGGATAATAGGAACCGATTAATTTCAAAACAAAAGTTACTCCGGAACATCGTTTTCCAGGATCTCATCCATTTTCAGGTCATCCCATTTTCGCTCACTCATTACGACCTCAAATTCCTGCGGCGTGAGGATGGGCACATGGAATCTTTCGGCATCATCAATAGTTATCCTGGGGCAGGCTGTATTGACATATGCATCCACCTTAAAAGCAAGCAATTGATCAGGGGTCACAAGATCCATCATGATCAAATGCGCAAATTTCCCGTGCTTTTTTGCGATCATGGCAAGCCTGTTTGCAAGCTCTATGCGGTTCTGGCCGCTTTTTGTGGAAACAATTATGCCAAATATTTCCCCGTTCATCGCTTTTGCGATATATCCACTTCGCTTTCGCAGGAATTTTTCTGGAGAGACAATCTCAGCCGTGTTCATATAGGGGTCTGCCGCAACTACTATCTTACCTGTTGCTATTGCGACCCCCAACGGATGGAAAATTCCGCTACCGATATAAAGATATTCTTCACAATCAATATGCGATGCCGTGAAATTGCATCCAAGCACCTGGCCGGGATAACTAACCCTGTGGTCTCCTATTCCAGGGATCGCTTCAATACCATTTTCGCGAAGGATTTTTGTGACTTCCCCCAATTTATGAACATGCTGGACCGTGGTTATAAGACCAAGCTTTATGGTTTTCAAAAGTGGAAGCGCTATTTTTATACACGACAGGACATCAACATTGGATCGCGCTTCAATAAAAACAACGTTATCAAATTTGCCCATCTTTGAATGCCCGAAATGAAACATGATATCGACTTTGCCAGCCAGTACTGTATCTATGTCGCATGCTCCAAAACAAGGGTTACCTGATAGAATAATGCCTGCGCCTGTCTCATGTTCAATCTCCTTTGCAATGTTAATAGCCTTTCTTTTAAAACCTTCGGGAAACTGGAGCCCGATAGTCTTATAGTTTTTTGATTTGATGGTATCTATGATACAGTCCAGGTTAAAATCGAACTCACTCATTTTATTTTTCTCGCTATGATATATGCTTCCTGTTTTTCAGCCTCGATCACTTGCTCGATCTCAAATCCTATCGAGGTCAGCTTTGCAAGAATTGGCTCTTTTTCACTGCTTTTTGGTAATTTCAAAACCTGGAGCAATCTTCCCCCTTTTTTTAATGAGGGAAATACATTCTCAAGCGCTTTTATGGAAGATAAAGGGCTCACTGTAATATCAAAAAGAAATACATCATATATTTCATTAAGAGGTGCGATGGTGAATACATCTGCGAATTCAATTGTGATATTAGGCTTGTCATGTGCGATCCTTTCAAGTTCCAGCCTGAACTCCTGGCTAAACTCGATCCCATGCACGTTTGATGCAATCTCGCAGGCCAGAAGCAGGAAACCGCCCGCGCTTGAGCCGATGTCAAGAACACGATCGCCGTTTTTAATGAGATTTGTTTTCTCCTGTATATCTTTGAGTTTCCAGTAGCCTGCGGGTCTGTCCAGCCCTGATGTTATTTTTATATTATCAGAATATCCCACGTCGAAAGATGGTTTTGTTATGACTTTGTCATTAACCCTGACATGCCCTTCCATTATCGCCCGTTTAGCCCTGCCGCGGGAACCCAGGTTACCGATATCTACGAGATGGGAGTCAAGCCGCATTAGGCACCTTTTTTAGATATTTCATTCCAAAGGTTAATAGCAAATAAACTATATTAAAGGCCTACCATGCCGAGGTGGCAGAGCGGACTAACGCGGCAGGCTCGAGACCTGCTTTACCTTCCGGTAAGCTAGGGTTCAAATCCCTACCTCGGCGTATTAAAAAAACTTCGATGCAAGTGTTGATTTCACATCACATATTCCGGCAAATCCGCAGTACTGGCATGGTGCATCGGCAGGTTTTTCTGGCATAAAACCATCTTGTATTTTCTTTATCCTTTCCCTTATTTGAAGGACTTTCCTGCGCTCATTACGTTTGATAACAACAGGTCTTACAGTGCCCCAGCGCGCATATTCTACGAACCCTTTTTCAATAATTGAATTATATTTTTCTTCGACGAGAATTGAATAGGCGGTTAACTGGATCCGATCTCCTTGCCAGACGCCGTTATCAGGCATTTTGCCAGTTTTTATTATGGAGGGAATAAAGTTCTCGTTTATTTTTACCATCCTGTCAGGACTGCCAGTCAGTTCAAATTTTGTTGAGCACAAAATGGGTTCATCACAAACAAATTCACCCAAATAGAAATCGCTATTTGTAGAAAGATTTGAACTGATTGTATCAAGAAGTGACAAAATATCCGTAATGGATTTTTCAAGTGTTTCATCATCAACACTTTTTAATTCATTGGGATATATTACCCTGATCTCATTTGAGACCCTTTCAAGCTCAGTTTTCAGGAAAGAAAGTTTGTCATTGCACTTAACAGCAGAATCATATGTCAATGCCAGCTCTTTTAATATGATTCTTTCAAGGTAACCTGGTGATATCTCATAAATCATATCATGTCCTCTGTTCATGAAATAGCACATCCTGGGACATTTAATAAAGGTGGTGATGTCTGAGACTTTTATCATGGGACGTGTAAATATCCCATGCATTTAAAAATATTGCGCGAATCTAGAAATGATTATGTAAAATTATTCGCCAAGTATTTCTTCAAATACCCATTCATACTCATGTGGTTTTTTAAGGAATTCAAGTTTATTCATATCACGCACAAGCCCATACATCTCTTTATTCTTCTGCAATCCTAATTTTTTTAGATTTGCAGATTCTAAGAACCTTATTTCTGGAACAGAATCATATTTCTTATTCGTTACCATTCCTGTTTCCAGGAGGAAATATGCTCCGCCTCTTTTTTCCTTAATAGGGGGATATATGGACTCAAAGTTGTCAGCTACCCAATTTGCCATTTTCAAAACTTTATTCGATGCATTGATGGTAAGATGCCCGTATCCGGGTGGAATTATCACCTTGTCGCCCTCGTATGCTTTTATCAGGATCACATCTTTGATCCCTTCTCCGTCCGGTTTTTGTAGTAAATAATGAGCTTCACCGCCAAGCACTTCATATATTTCAGGAAAAGTGATATTGGTTCCGGGTATAAGGGGATGGTAATGCCCCGCAGTTTTCACATATTCACATCCAAGCATCAGAGGCGGTATGACGGTAATATCGTACCTGAGGCCATGTTCTTTTATTAAAAACGCGTCTTTCTTGCTAAGTGATAGATCGCGGTACATATAATATAATTCTAAATTTTGCACACTGGAAAACCAGTCATGGTCATAAATTACATCTTTCATATCAGAAAGCATTCGAACATTAGCTTTTACCCTCTTTGATCCAAATTCCAGTGTGGTCTCCATCAGCTACTTGTCTGATATGATTATATAAAAATTATGTCATTAGTTTTGAAATCTTTTCTGAATTTTCCAGCTCCATTTTTTCATGTGTTACAGTTCGATCTCTATCACAGGTTCGCCATCCACTGTCTGTGGAGCCAACCAGTCAATAATGGCCAAAAGGTCATCTTCATTATCCGCCGAAATTTCCACGTCGATCGAGCCAAGGTTTTCCACACCTCCCGGGAAATTCAATTTGCCAATATATGCGACCTGCTTTTTCAATCTAAATCGTGTCGTATTTCCCTGTATCCCATTAAGGAATATCCGGCGTGCGGTATCAAGTATCCTTTCTTCCCTCAGGCACGAATGGAGTTTTCTTAAGTTTTCAATGTTTCCTTCCCCGTAAAGCCCTGGAATTACATCATCCTGGAGTTCAAGTGTAAAAGGGAAAAAATTCAATATTGCTTTTTCAACTTTTTCCTGCACTTCCGTTGGATAGACAGGTGCAAAAACCGCAACTTTCGCGTTCATATATTTCCCAGTAATGTTTCCATTTTTTCCTTGAATTCTTCTATGGTTCCTGTGTTGTCGCTATTGATATCAGCTTTTTCTATTGCCCTGTCAAGTCCCCAGCCTTTTTCCCTCTCATCACGTCTTATTAATTCCTCCATGCTTTTCATATCATCCGAACGGGCACGCTTTTTTACCCTCTCGAATCTGATCTCAAAAGGAGTATTGATAGCTATGAGCTTGAAATCATTGCCGAATTCGTTTTTATAATATTCTATTTCATTGATATTTCGTATTCCATCGACAACGACCACTGTTGATTTTATCGAACGGATCTTTGGAACACATCGTTTTGCGATTACATCCAACCCATCTTCACGCCGAAGCGCAGTTCCGGTGCCGCCGATATTTTCATCCGTGGGGGGTAAACCTCTTCGCGCGGTTTCTTCCCTGACAACGTCTCCCATATTGACTACAGGAATCCCCAGTTTTTTTGCTATAGCTGATGCTTCTGATTTTCCAGATGCGGGCATTCCAACAAATGCAATTAGCTTCATAAAAACGATTAATTTAGCTGCATCATAATAAATCTATGCACCTAAAATATATATGCTTTGAGTCAACAGTATAGCATATATGGATAATGTGTTAGCAAAGACCCCGATTGTCGGAGGGGCAATAAATAAGGATGCACAGACCGAAATAGTGGAACTGCAAGAAACTGTTAGTATGCTCAGGAACCAGATGAGGGATATGCATTCCAAGCTTCTCGAAGCCGCTATCCTGAACAATAAATACATCCAGACGATCCAGGAATTCCAGACGCAGATAGAACAATTAAAAAGACCGCCGCTTTTCATTTGCAGCATTGTAGAAATTATGGGCAACATGGCACTGTTAAGACAGCATGGCAGCAACCAGGAAATTGTTACAATGATTCCGCCGGAAAACCTCGCTGAGGCGCAAGAAGGCGCTCGTGTTGCGGTTACAGGGAATCTCGCAATAGTCCAGGTATTGTCTAAATCCGTGGATGTAAGAGCCCGTGTAATGGAACTTATTGAAAGCCCGAATATTGATTATGATATGATAGGCGGCTTGAAAAAACAGATAGATGAAGTCATAGAGACACTTGAGCTTCCTCTCACAAGTCCTGAGCTTTTCATTGAAGTGGGTGTTGAGCCGCCACATGGCATTTTGCTTTATGGGCCGCCAGGCAATGGTAAAACGCTTATAGCAAAAGCTGTAGCGCACAGGGCAAAGGCGACATTTATTCGCATGAGCGGCAGCGAACTTGTGCAGAAATATATAGGTGAAGGCGCAAGGCTTGTAAGAGATGTTTTCCAGATCGCCCGCGAGAAAGCTCCAAGTATTGTTTTTATTGATGAAATAGATTCAGTGGGAAGCAGAAGGACATATGATGGAACTACAGGTTCATCTGAAGTGAACAGGACAATGGTACAATTGCTGGCTGAACTTGATGGTTTTGACTCCCGCGGCGATGTGAAAATAGTTGCTGCCACAAACCGTATCGATCTTCTCGACCCGGCCCTGATGCGTCCTGGCAGGTTTGACAGGATAATAGAGGTTCCATCACCGGATGCTGAAGGAAGAATGGAGATATTCAGGATCCATACAAGGAACATGAAACTTGATAATGTGGACCTTGAAGAACTTGTAGGAATGACGGATGACTTGAGTGGCGCTGAATTAAAAGCTATCGTCACAGAAGCAGGGATGTTCGTTATCCGGCGCAAAGGAAAAACCGTCACCATGCAGGATTTTAAGGATGCATATAATAAATTGATAATAAAAGAGCATAGAGAAGAAGTCGCGGGAATGTTCGTGTAATCCTGTGAATTACGTAAGTATGGTTTACTATACGAACTGAAACGAACTATAGCATGAGTTAGTTTTGAGTTCGTACGATTCAGTTGTTATTTTTTATAACTAGTAATAATTCCGTTACGTAATTAATTATATCAAATTCCGTTACGGCATTTCTTAAAACAATACCGTAACGCAATTTTAGGCTCATTTTTCCGTAACGGCATGTTTTTACCGTAATTCCGTAACGGTATTTTTTAGATATTTAGCCGTTACGCAAATGGGTTGCAAAATTACTTTTTAAATATATATTTACAAATAATTATAATATATTCACCGAATAAATCCGTGACGCGATTGTAACTGAATAATACCGTAACGGTATTTACTTCGTTACATTCCGTTACGCAATTTTTCTAAAATATTCCCGTAACGGAAATTGATATTTATTTTTATTCAGACCTCTTATTTTAATTTGTGGCGATAGTTCTATATCGAGTCTTACATTTAATACCCTGGAAATCACAAAACAAGATTTCAAAGGGAAAAAGATCATTTTGCATGTGACAACAGAAATTTTTGAGCCATCGGGAACAATCTAATTTTGATGAAAGTTTGTCAAAATCAGGAAAAATCAATAATTTTTCACGTCAAATATGGCATTTTGTCCATAAAGTACGTATAAGGTAGATTATACGTACTTTTCACTTGTAAACATTTGTAACGAATATACGATAGAATTTTACTAATTTCCATTGCAGGGATTTATCAACATGTTTCTGTTCAAACTTTAGCCATTTCTCAGACCATTTATTAATAACATCTAATGTATCGGGGAATTTATGTTGATGCTGCAATTCGATATGAATCCACGCAGGAATATAAACAATAGTTGTTTTTGTCATGTGGTGTGCAGCCGACCCTCTAAACGGTTTATTTATAAAATATTCTGCACCCAACCCTCGCTTATTACCGTCCCTTATCACCGATTGATGGAATAGCAGCCATAATGTTCCTTTTCTAAGCAAGAATATATATGACTAAATCACATAAATACATATCGGCAACTGTAATATTTAAGTTTTTTTCTAAGCAAAATCGACTTTTTTTCCAGTTGCTGTGATTCTTTTTCAGCGATCTCAGAAAATTAGAGGGAGTTTTTATATACTTTAAATACATAAAAATAAACTGTTATGCCAGTTGAACTTCCACCCGAATTGAAAAAGCTTGAGACTGAGTTAAAACTCCGTGGCTTTTCAAAACAGACATCAAAGATGTATCTTTTCTATAACCGCAAGTTCCTTGAATTTATAAAAAAAAATCCTGAAGTGATAATAGATGACGATATAAAGGAGTTCCTCGCCTCCAAGATATCAGACGATTCGCTATCAAATTCCTCGATCGCACTCATAAAAGCATCATTAAAATTTTTCTATACAGATATGCTTGGAAAAAACATGTCTTTGATAAAAACGCCAAAAACATCAAAAAAGCTGCCTGTAGTGCTGACCCATAAGGAGATAAAAGACCTCATCAATCATACCAAAAACATAAAGCACAGGCTCTTAATTGAACTTCTTTATTCCACTGGCCTTCGGCTTTCGGAATGCATCAACCTGCAATATTCAGACCTTGACCTGAATGATGGCACAGGCTGGGTACGGCTTGGAAAAGGTGCAAAGGACAGGATATTTATTGTCTCTGAAATATTCAAAAATGACCTTCTAGACTACATCGAAAAAAAAAATGCAGGAGGAAAAGGTTATATTTTTTCGATAAATGGCAGAAAAATGTCATCAAGCGGTATCCAGCGTGCGATCAAAGTCTCTGCCCAGCGCGCAGGCATCGATAAACCTGTGCACGTACACACGCTTCGGCATTCGTTCGCAACACATCTTCTTGAGAACGGCGTGGACATTAGAAAGATCCAGAAGCTTCTAGGGCACTCGAATTTGCAGACCACTCAGATATATACGCAGGTTTCAAACGAGGAGATTAAAAAGATAAAGAGTCCGCTGGATATGCTTTGATTTATGTTAAAATTGAGCAGGCGTTGGATAGGTGTGTGTTTTATATAGGAGTGACATTTTAAAAATATTGCCTGCTCATACTTATGATAAGCATAATAGTATTTAAAGATTTTTGATATCTAAAATGAATCCGTTTTTATCATCAAGAAAATACTCCTGTTGATAGCATTCCTTATTTCCTATCATGCATAATAGGACATAGAATGACAAGTTATAAAGTAATGGTAAAGGATGTTATCAAACAGGCAGATGTCCTTCTTGAGATCATAGATGCCCGGTTTCCAGAGGAGACACGAAATCACGAGGTAGAGCGTGATGTTGCGCGTTCAAAGAAGCCGTTAATAATAGTTATCAACAAATGCGATCTTGTATCAAGGGAAATACTTGAGGAAACAAAATCACGCCTGTCAAAAATTGCACCTACGATCTTTGTGTCCTGTAAGGATGGATTTGGAAAAACGATGTTAAGGCACATGATCCTTATAACTGCCAACGTAAAGGGACGAGATATACAGGTCGGTACTCTTGGATATCCAAATACAGGAAAATCTTCGGTTATAAATGCCGTATCTGGGAGACACTCAGCCCCTACGTCACCAATATCAGGCCATACAAAAGGAGTGCAAATTATAAAAGCTGGTTCACGTATCAGATTTATCGATACCCCAGGAGTGATTCCCTTTGGCGAGAACGACCAATATCTACAGGGCATTCTTGGAGTCAAGAGTGCATCACACCTGGAGGACCCCATTGGTGTTGCATTGAAAATAATTGAGAAAATGTGCGCCGAGAATAAAACTATCCTTGAATCATTCTATAAAATAACAATTGAGGGAAAGGATCCCTATGATGCACTTATACTCATTGGCAGACAGTGCAATTTCCTACAGAAAAAGGGTGAGATTGATGAATCACGGGCTGCTATGAAAATAATCGACGACTGGCAAAAAGGGGCGCTTATGAATGGATCACTTTAACTCTTCCAACTTTGCCGTCCATTAATTCAACTTTGATTCCATTTGGATGAAATAAAGAACTGGTTAAGATCCTCTTAACAATACCTCTGGTTATTCTACCGCTCCTCTGATCTTCTTTTAAAACTATCCCTACAGTTGATCCTGGTTTAATATTTTTACGATTTGTGCCATTTTCCATACTGAGATGTTAATTCATGGTTATATAAACATATTACAAAAAAAACGAACTTGGACGAATTCTGGGTAATATGAGTTCGTCCCAGTTCGTTTCAGTTCGTTGTTTATAAATCGCTGTCCTGTGCGAATTAGCGGATGACTATATATTCAAAATACTCTACTTTCCTGTTCGTAGATTTTCGTTCTGATAGACGCCTGAATATCCTTTCAGGACTTCCTCTCCAAGTTTGAAAAACAAAAGCTGAAGAACGCGAGCATCCTTTTTGATACTGAAACCCTTTTCATTATAGACCACAAGCAGGCTCTCGCTTCTTCCGCTATATCCTGCATCCCAGACAGCGGTTTCAACGGTAACACCGCAGCGAAGCAGGCTTGAGCGCGGTTTTGCGATAGCAGCGATGTTTTTCGGGATATTGACTATTTCATTGAACACTATCTTGTAACTGCCTTTTGGCAAATGCAGCCATCCATCTTTATCAAAATCAAGGTTCTTCGTCTGGGGAAGTTTACGTTCGGAATTGTCAAAAGCGATCGCCCCTGAATTTTCGTGTGATTCCACATGCTTCAGGGTCATTTCCACACCGTTTGGCTGTACCTGGATATCCGGGTCTATCATTTGTTCGACGAGTGGGGGCTTTGCGTTAATAAGAGCGATCAATTCGTTATGGGATAACATGAGTATAAAATTAGAGGGAGAATGCATAAACATTTGCTGTGAGAAGAATCTCCGTCATTAATGGATGCCCTGAAAAATCATCCAGCGCTATAGTAAATTCACAATCAGGATTTAATTTCATCAATTCGATCAAATTTTGAAGCGCCACTGTTAATGATTCATGATCAGGAACGTCACACACCTCAGCATTCAAAGGATATGTTTCCTTCAGCTCGACCGGATATGGGCCAAATGGCGGCTTAAATTCAAGCACCCAGTCAAAATCGTCTTCGTTATCAAGTCTATGGTTCTTGACAAGAACTTTTCCTTTAAGATTCAAATTTTTCAGTCTATTCTTGTGCCTTATAACCTCAGGCCTCAAAGCTGATTCAGGCCCGCTGTAAAAGAATGTTGCCCTGGATATTGGCTGGATTTCCTCGATCCACCCTGAATGTTTTGCAAGGGTATGCATAAGTCCTGATAATAATTTAGGATGCCCCCTGCTTCGATATTCCACAAGTTCCCATAGATTTCCTTCATGGATAGCCTGTTTTACTTCCCGGATCTCCTCAAAAGTCACATAAAGATTATGGCTGGCAAGCAACTCTTCCTTTTTATCGCTTTCCATCAATTCACGAACACTATGCGAACTGCAAACAGGACAGGAACAGGGAAGATACTGAAGCTCTTCTATGTGATAAGTACCACGCACCGTCATGTATCTTCCGTCCTTTGCGTATAAAGCATAAGATGCGGAATCAAAAAGATCGCAGCCCAGAGCCACAGCCAGTGAGAACATCATGGGATGCCCAGCCCCGAAAAGATGCACAGGCGCGGCAGGAGACAATCCCTTTTTTGCTGCAACGATAACATCCACAAGATCGCAATACCGATATGATTCCATAAGAGGAACAACAGCGCCAAGGGGGTAAACATCAAAATCAAGCTGGCTCAACTCGCGCGCCGCTCTCTCTCTCAGGATGGGAAATGAGGAACCCTGGACTGGCGCTGCAAGAAGCATGTCTTTTTTTAATTCCAGAGCCTCTTTTTCACGCGCCAGCGTCTGTTCAAGTTCAGACTCGGCGCGCGTCCATGAAACATCAGGAGGCGTTGGTATATCGAGTGGCACGCCGATGTCAGAACCGATATCCCGCTGAAATTCAACTATCTGTTTATTATTTACTTCCACTTCCCCATAGATCGATAACTGGTATGAACCGGAATCTGTCATTATAGGCCCGTCAAAACCGATAAGTGAATGCAGTCCCTCCCTCAGGGCGCGCTCCCTGAGTTCTGGTTTGCGATAAATTATGTATGAATTTGTGATTATGGCCTGGGCGCCGAATTTTCGAAGTTCGGATGGTTTAATGGTCTGGATATTAGGATTAACAACAGGCATTATAGTTGGCGTCTCGATTACACCATGTTTAGTTTCAAGCCGTGCGATGCGACCGGCGCAGTCCTTATGAAGAATTTCGAAGATTGGGGGCATTATGGGCTAAGATTGGATTGGGGGGTATATTAGGGTGAGGTTTACGGGTGATGAAGTTTAGGTGGTTTATGAGGCGATGCCGTTACGGGGGATCGCTATGATATATCCGTAACGGGATTATTCTTTTATATCACGTAACGGAATTATTGGATTGATGCCCCTAACTAAAATGAACTGAAACGCCGCTCATATTATATATTATGAAATCAAAAACAAAATAGCTATTATGAGCTCAAAATCAAAAATCAGGGAATTAGTTTTCATATTTGTCATAATCTTTGCATTAATTTTATTATTTGCCTTTGTAGATTTTTTGCTTCATTCCCTGAGAGAAGAATATGCTGTACCTCCAAGATATTTTCCAAACAAGATAATTTATGGAACAATTTATGGATTTTTTATTTTTTTACTTGTCAGGAAACAAAACCCTTTTATGAAATCCTTACTCTTTTCTCTGACAGTTGATGTTGTATTACAAACTCGCTATTTCCTGGAGGGATATCCATTTGATTTTGTTTTTTTATTTTTGATATTGCATTTTTTAATACTGTTTCCTATTTCCTGGATTTTCTTTAAATTTATAAAGTGAAACTCACACACTCTTGAGAGGAGCAGTTTTAAATAATAAAATTGCCTCTAGTCAAACACCAAATGCCTTTCACTCCAATATGTTCCATATAATCCCCGCAATTGACCTGAAAAATAAAAAATGCGTTTCCCTTATCCAGGGCATTCCTGGCACAGAGAGGATATCATTAGACGATCCTGTAGCTGCTGCCATGCGCTGGGTACATGACGGCGCAAAAATAATTCACCTGATCGACCTTGACGGCGCCATAGACGGGCAGCGTTCAAACAGTTCCATAATAGAATCTATTGTGAAAAGATCAGGTGTTGAAACGCAGGTTGGGGGAGGAATAAGGTCTCTAAAGGATGCTCAGGATCTCCTTATCATGGGCGCGGACAGGATAATTCTGGGCACTGCTGCGATAAAGGAACCTTCCATAGTGCAAGAACTTTCAGAGGAATTTGGCGCACAGAGAATTATAGTTGCTCTTGATTCAAAAAACGGAAAGGTCACCACACATGGCTGGGCGAAGGAATCTGCATTTACAGCAGTTGAATTAGGAAAGAAGTTCGAAGAACTCGGAGCTGGAAGCATTCTTTTCACGGATATCAATACCGAAGGACTGCTAAAAGGTGTAAATCCGGCACCCACAGAGGAGCTTGTGGATGCCCTGGGAATACCTGTTATAGCTTCAGGAGGAATCACTACGCTTTCGGATATAGAAATTATCAAGAAAACGGGGGCAAAAGGCATTGTTATCGGGGCTGCTCTTTATGTCGGGAATTTTACTCTGCCTGAAGCGCTTGGATTTGAGGACAGCAAGTAAAGATAATCTATTATTTCACCCTTGAAACACCCTGCTTTACTTTGAGAATTAAAGTATCTGGAACAAGATCCATCAATCCAGGGGAACCACGCACAGCCTCTATGAACGCCTGTGATGCCTTTTCATAACTTTTATTTTCATAATACACAAGCCCTATACCGAAATAAGCTTCAGGAAGATTTGGGTCAAGACTCAATGCCTCATTGAACTCTTTTAATGCCTCCTCATGTCTCTCAGACTCATAATAGATATTTGCAAGATTCAGATGGGCAGGAACATATTTTGGGTCAATCTCAAGCGCCGCAATAAACTCTTTTATCGCTTCAATATCTCTCTTTTCAATTGCATGGATATTTCCAAGATTACAACGTGCCTCCAGATAATCCGGATTCATCCTGATAGCTTCCCTCAATTCAATTTCAGCCTCATCAGGCATTTCCATTTTATCATAGGTTACGCCCAGGTTATTATGGACTTCAACATAATCCCCAGACAGATACAAAGCAGCCTGGAGTTCTTTTATCGCTTCATCGAACTGTCCTAACTTCTCGTAAGCCAGGCCAAGATTATTATGTATATTGTGGTTCAGGCCGATGCCGGATGCTAGCTGGAAATCCGAGTAATATTGGGTTAAATATTCGGCAGTCTCGGTATCCAGGCCTGAAAGATCCTGGTTTTTTCTTAATTTCCAGTGATTTTCTTTTACTTCATAAAGGTTAACATTTACTTCTTTTATAGAGTCGATGCTAAAATCCACAAAGATCTTCGATTCGGGCGAAAAGCTGTCAATCACAAGAAAAACATGCTCACCTGAACTTGCGGCTCTCACTTGCGGGACAAGACATTTCAACATGACATATCCAAGCTGTGTTATGGCTGCGCATGAAGCCAGGAATTCCTGTTCTTTTAATTTTTCTTCCATAGGCATCTGTGCTCTTGCGATCAAATAGAAAATATCTTCATTCTTCAGGTTCAATCCATTGATGAGCAGTCTTATCACGCGCACAGGCGCTTCTGGTCGGTAAATGCCTTTGTCCTCAAGACGGAACATAAGGTCTTTAAGGGATTTTATCAATCCGACCGTGTCTTTTTCTATTATTGCAAGGTTTACTCTTTGTTTGATACTGGTAAAATCTATATCTTTAAATAATTTATTAAGTTCTGCGCTTATGTCCTGTTTGAATTTCTCATTATAGCCAAGTTGAGCAAGGCAATTATTTATCGGATCGTTATTTTGATTCATGATTCTTGTTTTTTGGGTTATGATAAGATACAAAGTATTTAATTTTATAACATCAATTAAGAATATATTTTAATAGATTACAGGAAGATTAACATGGAACAAGACCAATGGCTCTATCATAATACTTTGAAATGGAAAGGGGAAAAAAAAGCAGACCTTGAATTCCTGGAAAGCAAACAGGAAATCGAGGTTGCAACGCCTCCTGAATTTGGCGGTCACGAGAATATAATAAGCCCTGAAGACCTTTACGTTTCCTCTGCAAACGTTTGCTATATGACGACGCTTCTTGGTACATTGAAGAACATGGGAGTTGAATTGATATCATACGAATCAAAAGCCGAAGGGATACTTGAGACTGTTGATAAATTGAAAAGATTCACAAAGATAATCATACGACCAAAGATCAAGGCAAAAGAAACTGAGGAAAAAATAATGATGATACTTAAACATGCTGAAAAACGATGCCTTGTGGCGAATTCCATGAAGACACAGGTTATTATTGAACCTGAGATTGAAGCTGCATGAATCTGGATATAAAAATAATATAATATTAATATACTATGACTGATCTTTTGATCGATGATGCTGCCATCGAAATAATAAAAAATGAACTGCAAAAAGAGGATGCCTTTGCCATGCGTATTTTTATAGGCGGCGGCGGGTGCTGCAAGCATTTTGAGATGATCCCTGTGAAAAAAGCGCTTACAGGCGATGTTACTTTCATTCGAGGCGGTTTGAGTATTTATGTGGAAAAAGAATTGGCCGAAAATACATCAACGATCGAGATAAAGAATGATAAACACAAAGGATTATTAATTGAATTAACTTAATAGCGTCAGGATAGATTTCTATGATCGGTATTTCAAAACTTTACTGCGGAACGGTTGAACCCTCAGACGCCCTCAGGTACGGGCGTGATTCAAGCAAACTCCCTTCACATTTATTGCAATTTTCAAAAGACAAAAAACCGGTCGTGGTCTGGAATATGGGCAGGCGCTGCAACCTCAAATGCGTTCATTGCTATGCCCAGTCAAAAGACATAGAATATAAGGATGAACTCACAACAGCGCAGGGTAAAGAACTCATAGACGACCTCGCACAATTTGGCGCTCCCGTGATCCTTTTCTCAGGCGGTGAACCAACAATGCGAAAAGATTTGCCTGAGCTTGCCATGTATGCAAGATCAAAAGGAATGCGAGCGGTCATTTCCACTAATGGCACGCTTATCGATAAAAAAATGGCAAAGGTCTTGAAGGATATCGGTTTGTCTTATGTCGGCGTATCACTTGACGGGATGAAGGAAACAAATGATACGTTCAGGGGCGTAAAAGGCGCATTCGATGCCGCATTGAACGGCATGCGCAACTGCCTTGCAGAAGGGGTTAAGGTGGGATTACGTTTCACGATCAACAAGAAAAATGTTATGGATATTCCCGCTATCTTTGACCTCCTTGAAAAAGAGAAAATCCCACGCGTCTGTTTCTATCATCTTGTCTATTCTGGACGTGGCTCAAAAATGGTTGAAGATGAACTTTCGCATGAAGAAAGCAGGAAAACGCTTGATATCATAATGGACAGGACAAAAGCGCTGCATGAGAAAGGTTTCCCGATAGAGGTATTGACGGTTGATAACCATTGCGACGGCCCGTATGTCTATTTCCGCCTCCTAAAGGAAGATCCAAAGCGTGCGGCAGATGTATTTGAACTTCTCCAGATGAACCAGGGAAATTCAACAGGCATAGGCATAGGCTGTGTATCCTGGGACGGCTCCGTGCATGCTGACCAGTTCTGGAGGCATTATTCCTTCGGTAATGTTAAGGAACGCAAATTCAGCGAGATATGGACTGACACCACAAACGAACTCATGGCCGGACTCAAAAACAGGAAACCGCTTATCAAAGCAAATGCCGACAGGTGCGCCCATTGCAAATGGTTCGATATCTGCAACGGGAATTTCCGGGTAAGGGCTGAAGCTATATATGGAAATGTATGGGCTGATGACCCTGCATGCTACCTGACAAAGGAAGAGATCGGCTACGATGAGATCAACTAGATCTGGTAAATTAGCCGTTAATAGATGTTATCACAAGAAACGATGTCAACTCGTTCTTTGACAGGATTTATAGGATCGACAGGATACGATTTTTGTGTTTAATCCTGTAAATCCTGTTGATCCTGTCTTATAATGAATCTAAAACGTGTTCTTTAAATAGAACCTCATTCCAAAATGTTCGCACTGGCCGGCTTCGCAATCTTCATCGCTGCGATCTTCACAGTGCGAAAGTGTCAGGAGTCTTATCGCCATATCATGTTTTTTACAGTACGGTGAAACTATCATTTTTTTCCTCCTTTATTGTGAACGATCTTTACAGATTAATCGTTAACAATTAGTGAATGAATCCTATAGTATATAATATTATTGTATATTTATATAATTGTAACTATCATGATAATGATACAGCAAGACCGACTAAAAACGAGATGTATCACCAGCTTTTTCCAAATTTTTCACAGAAAACAAGCTGACCAAGCTTTTTTCTCTCAGGAATCCGCGGCCTACTGGCAGGATGCCCCATCGCTACTACAGCCATTAATTCAAATGAATCGGAAGCATCAAGAATGCTGGTTACGGTTTCATCATCCACATTTTCGTCTGTAAATCCACAGATGCTCCTTCGGGATTTTATGGCTTCTATCGTTTCCATGGTATTTAGCCATACATTAACAGATCAGGAGGCTTTGACTGCAGCATCGGGATAATGTTTTCAAGCGAAATCGGGAACACTGCGACCATATTTTCACCACACGAAGTGCATTTTCTTGATAATTGAAGCGGCGTGACACTTATCGTTTCATCATAAATGGATTCGGATATGAATGGGCTGACAGTATGTGTGGACTTTCCAATCTCGAATTCCCCGCCAGACAAAAAATCATAATAAGTGATATTTTCCGAAAAACCGCATTTACACCGCAACTCAATCGTATTTTTCAAGAATTTATTCTTCTTGTTTTGCTCTAACAATGAGATGATGGCATATTTCATTACTATTTAGATTCATTTTCTTGTATTAAATTCCTTCGTATCCAAAAGCGATTAAAAGTAAGATAAGTGCAGGTTGATGAACCAAATAAACAGTTAATGAATGTTTACCCAAAAATGTAAATATACTGGAATTTTTTCCCTTAAACCTTATGTTTACAGTTTTTTCAATGATATATCTCCCATAATAAACGCCAAGTAACATGACACCAAACCATGGTATCAGAGGAAAATAATCGAATGTAGAAAGGGTTTCTGGAATGAAACCAAGCCAGGATAGATATGAAAAGTTGAATGTTTGTTGCTGTAAATAAACGCCTGATAAAATAATCGATACGCCAGCAATCAGGTTTAGTTTATTATATTTAATAAAAAATGGAATTAAAAAAGAAGATACTGCAAAGAAATGTAGTATGCCGAAAAATATCGTATATTGGGGTACAAAAACAGAACTGAACAGCGTTATTAATGTTGCAAAAAAAAGAAGTTTTATCCCTCGTGTGAAATATTTTCGGGTTAATTTTTCCTTGTGTTTTTCATAACTTATATATGATGTAACCCCTGACATGAAAATAAAAATAGAGGCGATAGAAATGGGAAAGATATATCGGTATAAATAATTAGACGGTATCGGGATTAACCTGAAATAATCCAAAGTGACGGAATAGTTAAACAATACCATAAAAACAATATCTATACCTTTTATCAAATCAATCGCCTGGATTCGTTCCTGTTCGAGTAGAAGTTTTTCAACATTCATAGTCTGTGTCATGCGGCCTTGACTGTTGCAGCTACCTTGCCATGCCTGAATACCCTTATGACACCGCCGCTTTGCGATACAACTATTCCGATTGATTCTGTCGAATATGTCATGGCCGCAACAGAAGAATGACGCGTCCCAAGTCCCTTTTGTATTTTTACATTGCCAGTATCAATAGTGATATAACGCCCTGCTGCCTCAACTACTCCGTCACCTGAAATAACGAAAACGCCGTCTAATTGGGCAAATTCCTTGATATTATCGCATATCTCGGAGTTAGTTATCATTCTTTCCTCTTTGACATAACCTTTGAACGGATTGAATACAAGTTGTTTTGATTTTGCAAGGACATTAGCTGAATCGCCAACAAGGAAAGCTGTACCTATGGAACGCCCTTCTCTTCCTTCAGTGCTTATTTCAATAGCGATTTTAATGACAAGCTCAAATACCTGTTCGCTAACTCCTGTTCCTTTTAACAGTTCTTTGATCTCAGATTCTTTCTTATCGTTATTTTCAGGGGAGGCAGACTTTGTTCCCATGGTCAGGTCGCTGCCTAATACTTCGTCCAGTTGTGCAGCAAGGTTTTTATAATAACTTATCTGGCTTCTGATGATGCTTATTTCACTGAAATCATCCGATATTTCGCACGCATCCATGAATTTTTTTATAGCTTTGCGATAAAGCTCTCTTGCCTGCCTGGAATCTCCTCTATCCTGTGCGTTTTGCGCTTTTTTTACGATATTTTGTCCATCGTCCAAGAGAAGGTTTTTACCCAATTATAATCACTTCAGTGTCCATTCGATAATTTCAAATTGATAGGCTTTACAATAATATAAGGATAAAGGTGATAAACATAAAATAGAGTTTGGATTGACCTGGAGTTAAAGTGCAAGTTTAAATTCTATACAAAAGATTTATTTTCCATCTTTCAACCACTCCACAAACTTGACCAGCGCCCTGTACCTGTGTGAGATCCTGTTCTTCTCTTCATCTCTCATCTCGCCAAACGTCAGCCCATCCACCTCAAATATCGGGTCATATCCAAAACCCAGGTTCCCGCGAATACTTTTAGCGATCTTTCCTTTAACTTCCCCCGAAAAAACCATCGCTTCCTCACCGGGACGGCAATGCCCGATAACGCATTTCAGGGTTGCGCTCCTATTCGATTCTCCTTCTATGAGTTTAAGTATCCTCTCATTTCCCAGGGTTTTGGCGACATAAGCAGAATACGGGCCTGGAAAACCTGAAAGCTCCTCAATGAAAATGCCGGAATCATCCACCATGACTTCGCAATTAAGTTTATTCGCTGCCCACTTCGCGCCAAAACTTGCTATCGCAGCAAGACCATCTTCCTGTAATTCAGGATAGCCACAATTGTTTTGCACTATTTCAATGCCCAGGGGCGCAAGGATGCCCGTTGCTTCAATGACCTTATGGGGATTGCCGGTCACAAAAATTATTTTCCTTGGAATACCCATTTATTTCACCAATCTCTTCCCGTATGCACGTGCTAATTTATTTTTATTCTTGCTCGCAATTGATCTTTTAATATATTCCCGATATTTCGGGTTATATTTCATAAGGATCAACATTATCGGATAGCGCAGGAATATTATGAAGGATATTATCCCGACCATAAAACCCACTGCAAGTATTAATTTCGATAATAATGGCAGGCTGTTAATATCGATCATAAGAGATTATTTGGCCTTATCCAGACCGAATTCCTTATGCAGCACGGAAACTGCTTTCTTTGCACCTTCTTCACTCACTGCGAATGAAATATTATGCTGAGAAGAACCCTGGCTTATCATAATAACATTCACCTGGGCTTTTCCAAGCGCTCCGAATACCTTGCCTGCGACTCCGGGCGTATTTGCCATGCCTGCACCAACAACCGCAACTACCGCAATGTTCCTGTCAGGTGTCACTTCTTTTATTGTCCCATTCTTGAATTCAGTTTTTATCGCCTTCACAGCCGTATCGAGGTGGGCTTCATCCACCACAAGTGAAATGTTTGCTTCTGATGATCCCTGGCTTATCATTACAATATTGACGCCTGCATTTGCAAGGGTGGTGAAAACACGAGCTGCAACACCAATTGTTCCTACCATTCCTGCGCCGGAAATATTAATGAGCGCCACTTTTTTAATGACTGTTACAGCTTTTACAACATCCTTGCTCAGCTTCTGGTCTTTTACAACAAGTGTGCCAGCAACCTCAGGATGGAATGTATTCTTTACGCGCACAGGTATACCGTGCCTGATCGCAGGCTCAATTGCGCGTGGGTGGAGCACTTTAGCCCCAAAATATGAAAGTTCCATTGCTTCGATATATGATATCACCGGTATGGGCTGTGCTTCAGGTACGATATTCGGGTCAGTGGTCATTATCCCGTCTACTTCTTTCCAGAGCCATATCTCATTGGCTTTTATCGCTGCTCCCACTATCGATGCCGTGAAATCAGAGCCGCCCCGGCCAAGGGTTGTGATAATGCCCGCTTCGTTCTCGGCTATGAAACCGCATATCACGGGGATACTATCCTTAAGAAGCGGTTCGATCCTTTCTTTTACCAGGGAATATGTTTCCTCAAGAGGTTTGGCATTGCCGTATTCATCAGTGGTTACAATTCCCGCTTCGCCTCCGGTGAAGGAGCATGAATCTACCCCCAGAGAATTAAATGACCCGGAAATGATGGGCGCAGCCAGTCTTTCGCCATATGAGGAAATATAATCGATAGATCTTGCAGTAAGTTCACCAAGGTAGCAAATCCCGATCAGCGCTTTTTCCAGTTCCTCTATGCGCTGGTCAATGTCCTTTGTCACTTTTTCAATTATCGAAGGAATGTTGATAGCATCAGAGGCTGCTTTATGGTGCTGTTTTGTAAGATCAATGATGAAATCCTTAACTCCTGATGTTTTTCCTGTCTCTGAGGCATCCCTGGCGTTTTTAAGAAGAGCATCAGTGACGCCGCTGAGAGCTGAAGTAACAAGAACGACTTCATTTCCTTGATCTCGGTATTTTTTAGCCAGTTCTGCGACATGTTTCATACGGATGCCGTCGCCAACAGAAGTGCCTCCGAATTTCATCACGAATCTCATACTGGGCTTTTGAATCGTTTTAAGTTCTATTAAAGATTTTGTATCATGAAATCAGGTATCTTTTCCTGAAATCAGGCAAAATCTTATCAAAATATTTGACAACAACGCATGAATCAGTACATTTCCCGCATCGTGTACATTCTTTTTTTATCTTTAGATGCGGCTCAAGAACAATAGCATTTACAGGACAGACTCTCAAACATATGCCGCAATTTGTGCATTTTTTCACTCTTATTAGCTGCTTTGCGGTTTCTTCAAAAATAGCAAGCGCCTCATCATTTCCCGGCGCATTGACAGATATGTGGCCCGAAGAGAATATTTTGACGTTTGCACCTCTTCTCTGGATCAAGAGAACACCGAGGTCTTCTGAAAACACATTCTCACCCAGGATATTTGCGATATCCTGCACTTCTGGAGGCAGGAGCCCTGTGATCTTGCCCTCCATTGTATATCCGCCGGTCTTGCATGGCGAAATCCCGCCTGTTACTGTTATACTGAACTCTTCTTTTTTGGGCTCAAATTTCGTATTGACTTTGAGTTCCTCAGAAAGCCGAAGCATCTTTGGCGGGAGGTTTTTCCAGCGCCAGAATCCATGCCTGATGAACGCTTCATCAAGCCCGTTATCTTTTGCCCACTTCAAAAGATATTCGTTCCAGCGCGTAAAAAGTTCAGGATGAAGCTCGCCAAACCTTTGATATTCTGCGCCAAGTTCAGCCGGGCATAACCAGCACCCCACGCGCTCAAAACCCATATCGTAAAGGGGATTATAATCAAGTTTCCTGTAGTAAATGTAAAGCCATATCTCGATAGCACGCCAGTTGCGGATCGGAAATAAGCTCACCTGCCCTAGAATAAAGGGATTTTCCTCCTTCGGGGCGATCCTGGAACGCGTGAACGATTCGTATTTGCGTTTCCCGTCAATGGTAAGGCACTTTCTTCCACCGCGCGTGCATTCCTCAATGACAGAATTGATGGGCGCAAGCTTGCAGACCTTGCAGCACCACCTGAAATCCTTGGCCGGAGGCCCGAAACTGGGAAGATTTTCCCAGAAAGCCTCATTTACTTTTACTTCAATGAGATCGATATTGTTTTTCTTGCAGAAACCTCGTGCAAATTCAACTGTCTCCGGGAATTCAATGCCGGTGTTGGCAAAAAAAACTTTTATTGGCTTTTTTATGGCGCTTCGGGTCAGGTCAAGCGTGGTAAGGCTGTCTTTTCCCCCCGAAAAAGAAACATATACGGGGGTTTCGGCAAACTCCTTCTGGTTGGCTATTCCTTTTATCGTATTTACTGCATCCTTGACAAGTCTCTTCATGTGAGGCGCATTTGCGCGGATAACATCATGCATCGATGGTTTACCTGGCAGGAAAACGTAATTTTCTGAACCGATCTTTTTTATCTTTAACGACCGCCCCGGGGTTTTAAGCTGCGCGCTGTCCCTGTAAGCTATCCCGAAGCCGCTCAGGTTCTTGCTGGTCACAAGCACGGTATCCCCCGCCCTTATATCATCTGAACATTCAATTATGTCAGGTCCATCTATGTTTTTACCGCTCAGGTGCCGTCCGCCCGATGAGATCTTTACAAATTTCCCGTCAATATCAGAATCAATAAGCGCACAGGCTCCTTCAACCATCATGTCAAGCTTGAAAGAAAGAAGTGACATATCGAATCTTAATATCCCGAAATGCAACCCGTTCACGATAATTTCATCAGTCTTGTCTTCACCGGGGATCTTATTCAGGAGAATAAGCTTTTCCGAAAGAGAAGCTCCTGGAAATTCCTTTGAAATAATGTCCTCGATAATGCTTTTTTCATGCGGTGAGGCAAAACGGACATCTCCTGGCGGGGAGAGAATGGTGCGTGTGCCTTTTTCTTTGCAGATGCCGCATTGCTCATCCAGTAAGGGAATGTTGCATTTAGTGCACCAGAAAAGGAGACTTTCATCGAGATCGAAGGAGATATTTGAAGGCATTTTATTTGTCGTCATCTTTTTTTCCTATGATGCGCTTTATCATTTTATCAAAATCTGATTCGAATAACCGATCTTGCACTATGCGGTACTTCTCAAATTCACTTTCAGCGAATGCTTTTGCTATCTCTTGTGCTACTTTACCGGGATTATCTAATAGTTCGCGATTATTGAATTGTAAAAAGACATTCAGCTTTTTCGACCAATCTTCCATTGTCATTGGAATATTTTGTTCTGCCTGGTCTTCTGCATAATCAAGGTACATTGTAGTAATACGGTTTAATGCTTTTATCTCTTTTTCTGAGAGATAATTCTTGGCAATAGATACATCTGGTTTTATGATTTTTCCATGAGGCGCATTTTTCCAGGTAGTTAAACCCATGTGTTCTTTATTACTGTTTGCCCGCTCCATTATCAGTTCAGCGGCAGTGTTCCCATGAGTGGCAAAATGTAATTTATTCTGTACTGTCGCGAAGAATGTTTTTGTAATTTCACTTTCAACATTATAATCAACAGCAGTTGCATATATGTCAGTTATTTTCTGATAAAACCGACGCTCACTTGCACGGATTTCCCGAATATCAGCGAGCAAATTGTCGAAATATTCCTTATTGAAAAAAGAACCGTTTTTTAAACGTTCCTTATCAAGCACATAACCACGAATAGCAAAATCTCGCAAAATATAAATTGCCCATTGACGGAATTGGGTTGCACGTTCTGAATTGACCCGAAATCCAACGGCAATAATGGCATCGAGATTGTAGAATTTAGTAGTATATTCTTTTCCATCCTCGGCAGCATGTCGGAAATCCCGACATACTGAAATCTCTTTTAATTCGCCGGTTTCGAAAATGTTTTGTAAATGTTCTGTTATAGTACTTCGACCTTTTTCAAACAAAACACTCATCAGCTTTTGAGTAAGCCATACCGTTTCATCTTCAATGCGAACTTCTATCGTATTTTTGTTTTGTTGTTTTGTGAAAATCAGAAATTCCACAGTGCTATTTCGTATTTGTAGTTTCTTGTTTTCCATATTATATAACCGATATTTGCCTCGATCCTTCCGCTTGAACTGTTCGGAATTTCCGAACAATTTCATGATTAATATATTGACCGATGGCGAATGGTTAATTACCTAATCACTGCGCCCTTATCCGCTGATCCTACCTGTTTCTGGTATCTCGCAAGATATCCTTTCGTAACTTTTGGCAGAGGTGCTTTCCATGCTTTTTGACGCGTTTCAAATTCCTCTTTCGAAATCTTAAGGTTAAGGATGCGACCTGGAATATCTATTTCGATCATATCTCCCTCACGAACAAGGGCAATTGGCCCTCCAACAGCCGCTTCAGGCGACACATGACCTATGCAAGGCCCTCGTGTCCCGCCTGAAAACCTCCCGTCAGTGATGAGTGCGACTGAATCAATTAGTCCCATACCAGCTATTGCCGCAGTTGGTGAGAGCATCTCGCGCATTCCAGGACCGCCTTTTGGCCCCTCGTATCTGATAACAAGGCAATCGCCGGGTTTTATTTTCTTTTCCATTATGGCAGCCATCGCAAGCTCTTCGCTGTCAAAAACGCGCGCCGGACCTGAATGTTTTAACATGTTCTTGCTCACTGCCGTCTGTTTTACCACGGAGCCATCAGGAGCCAGGTTTCCACGAAGCACAGCTATTCCTCCCTCGGCATGTACCGGGGAATCTAGCGTTGCTATAATCTCTTTATTTGCGCGTGGATTTATTATGATATATTCATCAAGGTTTTGGACAAGAGTTTTTCCTGTGACCGTTAGCGTATCCGGATATAACTTGTCCATGAGGCGTTTCTGTATCGCGGGAACTCCGCCTGCCCTTTCAAAATCAATAAGGAACCTGTCTCCTCCTGGCCTTAAGTTTATGAGGTGCGGCGTTTCCCTGCTGACCTCATCAAATCTTGAAAGTGACAGTGAAAGGCCATATTCCAGCGCTATTGCCGGCAAATGCAACGCTGTATTGGAGCTTCCTCCGATAGCCATATCAATGCGTATTGCATTGTCAAGTGATTCCTGTGTAACGATTTTTCGCGCAGTAATTCCTTTTTCAATAAGTTCAAGTATCTTCATACCCGAATGTTTTGCGATCCTGATTTTTTTTGCATCTACTGCATGCGCTGTTCCGCATCCGGGAAGGCTTAACCCAAGAGCTTCTGTCACGCATGCCATGGTATTTGCTGTGAATAATCCTGCGCATGACCCTGCGCCGCCGCATGAACAATCTTCCAGGTTCTTGAGATCCTGGTCTGTGATCTTATTGTTCCTGCGCGCGCCGACTGCTTCAAATAACGATATTACATCCCTTTGTTCATCTCCGACGATCCCTGGCATCATGGGTCCGCCAGTTACGACAATTGTGGGGATGTCCAGCCTTCCCGCAGCCATGAGGTGCCCTGGAACGATCTTGTCGCATGTGGGTATCATGACCATTCCGTCAAACTGGTGCGCTTCCACCATGAGTTCAATGCTGTCAGCGATTATTTCTCTGCTGGGAAGAGAATTCTTCATGCCGTTATGTCCCATGGCAATGCCATCGCATACTCCTATAGTGTTAAATTCGAAAGGGACACCCCCTGCCATGCGTATACCGGCTTTTACAGCCTCTGCCAGCTTACCAAGATGGATATGGCCGGGTATTATTTCATTCCAGGAATTCACCACTCCGATAAAAGGAAGTGACATTTCTTCATCTGTCAGCCCTACCGCTTTCAAAAGAGACCTGTGCGGGGCTCGCTCAAGTCCTTTCTTTATGTTATCGCTTCTCATGATATTACGTTATACATTACTTTAAGTATTATATTTTCTGCTTTTTTATTACCTTCCGCAACTGCCACAATCTCCTCCACAGTGGCCAGGTACATGATCTTCTTCGCAAGAGTCTGGATTTTTCTCTTTGCCGAGTTCTTTTTTCTTTTCAGTGATTATGTTGTCGATGTTATTCCACTGCAAAGTACCTGGTTTGCAGCGTTCCTTTATCTTTTCAATTTCTGCGATTTCTTCTTCGAGTTCTTTTATTGACATTATTTAATCTCCATTTTTTGAGACGTACGAAAAAGCATGTAATAAGGATTTATTTCTTAACCCTTATAAATACCCCCAACAACTTCCCGTATCCTGTCAGCCGTCTTTGGTCCCACAAGTTCAACAGCCATTAATTCCTCTTTAGATGCAGTCATTATGCGCTCCACGCTGCCAAAATGGCGAAGGAGATTCTTTGACACGACAGGCCCGATCTCAGAGATCGCAGATACCACATATTCTTGCTGTTGCGGAAGTGTTGAGGCTGTCTTTGACCCATGCAGGTTTATTTCCTTTTTCGAATCCGTCTGTTCCCTTTTTGCTATCACACTTATCAATGCTGCGGTATCTTCTTCATCCTTCGTGAACAACACCGGAACCCCAAAATCAATGGCGATAGTGGACAGTGCGCCGCGGATCGAGTTAGGATGGATCTGGCGCTTTGTATAGAGCCCTTCTCCTTCAATAATAAGAAGAGGACGACTGTATGCGCGCACAAGATCTGATATCTGGCCGAAGAGATCTCCTCCGTCAAGAAAAGTGCCCAGGAAATCATCCGCAGTTTTCCGTTCAATCCCAACGCGATCACTCACTACATAATCTCCCACAGCCAGCGTTCTTAAAATGATCTCAACTCCAAGCTTTTCAAGGGTATGCGCAACATGGGAACGGATCTCTCTGTGGTCAACATAAACACTTACATCTGGCGCTTTAGCCTCTGGATTTGATGCATGCGCATCAGGGAAATCCATTAATTTTGTCTGGCCATTTAACTCAGGATCATCTGGTGTTTCTTTTTCGATATCCAGATCAATGTTTTTCATAGTCCTGACCATCCGTTGCTCTTTCCTGTTGCTGCTCCAGAAGTATGCTTCATCCTTTGATCCTTTCGCCATCAGGATCACAACTCTCCCCTCATGCTTCCTGCCAGTACGTCCTTTTCGCTGGATGCTTCTTATTTCCGAAGGGATGGGTTCAAAAAAAACAACAAGATCAGTTGCAGGAATATCCAGCCCTTCTTCAGCTACCGAAGTAGCCACAAGCGTGTTAAATTCGCCGTCTTTGAATTTCTGTATGATCTCCACCTGCTGTTTCTGGGTAAGACCTTTGTCCATATAATTACTTGCCTGTCCCACGAACTTAACAGGTTTTATGCCAGGGACTTCTTTGAGGGAATTTGTTACAAGCTCAGCTGTATCCCTGTAATTCGTAAAGACGATGACGCGTGATTCTGGAGCGTCATGTATCTGCTTTTCAACGAGTATTTTCACTTCATTTAATTTGGGATTATTCCCGTCGCAACCGCTAAGATGATGCACAGCCTGGCGCATGCTCAGGTCTTCCATGAGCCTCTTTGCGGCTTTGCTCCCGCCTTTTGAGCGAGCTTCATTATCAAGCCTCTCAAAATATTTGGATAAGGCTGATGAGCCCTGAGTATCTGAGATCTCGATAGCATGGCTGACCTTGAAAATCTCAGCAAGAAGGGAAATTCCCTGGTAGATCTTCTGGTCAGGGAATGATCTAAGCTTGGTCTGCAATTGCGCCTGGAGATCAAGCATTTCCCTTTTTGAAAAATGTTTCTGGAACTCTGAAATAATACCAAGTTCACGCAATTTATCAAGCCTGTTGGTGAGAACTTTTTCCATTAATTGCTTCAAGCCTTTGATCTCAACAGGCACGGTGACGTATTTCCACTCTATGTCTTTATCGAAAATATAGGGTTTAACATCAGGATCAGAGTCCGTTCTCATTTCGACCGATTTCAGGTGAAGATTTGCACAAACCTCCTGTATCTTTTCTGTATTACTTCCAGGGCTTGCTGTTATTCCCAGGACAAGCGGTTGTGGGTTCTGACTTCCATACTTTTGCGCAATATAGACATATGAATAATTTCCAGTTCCCCTGTGCGCTTCATCAAAAATGATGCATGAAACCTGTTCAAGGTTTATTTTCTTGGCAAGGAGATCGTTCTCTATGACCTGGGGCGTTGAAATTACAAGCTGGGCTTTTTCCCACATGTTTTTCCGCTTTCCCGGAGGAGTATTCCCTGTGAATAATATGATATTTTCAGGAGGGATATTCAAGACATTTTTAAAAAAAGCAAAATGCTGCTCCACAAGTGGTTTTGTGGGAGAAAGAAGGAGAACTTTGCCTTTCGAAAGGCGTGACACCATTACAAGCAGTGCTACTATAGTTTTCCCAAGACCTGTGGGAAGCACGATCAGTGTTGATCTCTTGATCGCTTCCCCGGCAAGGGCGAGCTGGTATAATCTTTGCTCGACTGTGTCAGTTTTTATAAGGGTATGTTTTATGTATTGGACATCATTCATTCTTAAGAACTAATCCATTGTTTCGCCCGTGTCTTTCTGGCGAAGCTCGGAGAGTTGAAATGCAACCTGTTTTAATTTATGGGTTTCCATATCGGTAGCAGTGTCACCTTTCTTTATTGCTTTTATTCTTTCAAGAGGCAAACCTGAGTATTGAGCTACTTGTTCATAGGTAAGTTTGTGCATGTGCAATAATTCAATAAGATAGCGTTTAGTTGCTGGAAGGCCCATATTTATCACCGTTAATAGTATGGTTTAATACATAAGCTGGTATATCAAGGTTCTTATAGGTGATAACAATGGCAGAAAATGATAGTGACGTGATCCAAACTATTGAAACCGAGGTCGGTGGAGTTAAAAAGACATTAAAGAAATTCAAAAGGAAATGCAATGTTGTACGCGTGGCGCAAGCTAAAGGATGGAGAAATGTGGTCGTCCTGGATCCTAAAGAAGGTAAGAAATATTTCTTCGGCAAAGTTGCAAATGCACCGCCAGAGCTTAGTCCTGATGAGGAATTATTTATCGGTTTTGAAGACGTGCCTTATGAATTGCCCGGGATCAAACATAAAATAACCCTCATGACTCTTGATGGATTCCAGCTTGATTGGACTATGATTTAAGGTTCTACGACAATAGTTCCTGTCAGGCTTTTTTCTTCTTTTAGATAGAAACTGAATGTGCCTGTTTTTTTGAAGGTGTAATTCATTCTTTTGGCATTATTCAGGGGTTGATCCACAAAAAGACCTTCGGAACTTACCAGGGTAATTAAGTATGTTCCATCATTTGTCCATACTATTTCATCACCGGGTTTAATCGGGACTGTTTTTGGGGTAAAACCTCTCTTTAATTCAAGTTTTACTGATAACTGTTTGCCCGAAGCGGTGACTTCTGGAGTTGGGATGCTTGTGGGCGTCAGGACTGGAGTTTGTGGAACGATCGGTGTAGGTACTGGCGTTGGGGTTGTAACAACCGGTTCATTCTGCGCCGGATTTATGAAAAATACCCATGCAATTGCACCCAAAACAAGTATTGCAAGAATGACAGGAATAAGTGAATTGATACCTCCAGAGGACGGGGCTGGTTTTGAGGGGGTAACGGTTTGAACCTTTGTTTTAATGTCGGTTTTAATCTCTGTTTTTACCTCTTCTTTCCTCGGTTTGCCTGCTTCCGCCATTACCGGCTTTGCAGCTATATCACCTGCACCGGTCAGGTCTTTGCTCCATTTGCATTTCGGGCAAGTTGCAGCTATCGGATAATCTATACTTCCAGAACCTATTTTTTTCTGGATCGTCTTTGTTAATAGAGTTTCGCCGCATTTAGGGCATTTATCTTCCATTTCGACACCATAGTAAGAACCATCATTTACAGTATATAAATATGTCGACCGATTTTTCAATAAATAGACCCATTTTAAACCTTGATCAGAAGTTTGTACCAAACCATTAAATATAGTCGTGTATTATTAGGCCTACTGCGCTCCGATAGTGTAGTAGGCCAATCATTCTGGCCTTTCAAGTTTTTGCGCCATCCGGCGCTGAAATAAAGATAGCCAGTGACTCGGGTTCAAATCCCGATCGGAGCACATACAATTTTATTATTCCAGAAGATTTTAAAAAGTTCTGATTTTTCTGCAAAAACTATTAATCTTCATCCACTATTAAACCATCCCCATGAAGAAAGTAGTACTTGCTTATTCGGGCGGGCTTGACACATCCGTGTGTATCCCTCTCTTAAAAGAACATTATGGTTGCGATTATGCGATTACAGTAACGGTAGATGTTGGACAGCCGGAAAAAGAAATAGAGCAGGCTGAGAAAAAGGCTGAAAAAATAAGCCAGAAACATTATACCATCGATGCAAAAGATGAATTCGTGAAAGATTATATTTTTCCCCTCATCAAAGCCAATGGCAGCTATGAAGGATATGTGCTTGGCACATCGATCGCACGCCCATTGATCGCGAAAAAGGTCGTAGAGATCGCTAAAAAAGAAAAAGCACATGCTCTTGCACATGGATGCACGGGTAAAGGCAACGACCAGTTAAGATTTGAAGTTGTTTTCAGGAGCACTTCCCTTGATGTTCTTGCTCCCATGAGGGATATGAACCTCACGCGGGAATGGGAAATGGAATATGCGAAAAAACACGGGATACCAGTTGCTGCAACAAAGTCAAAACCATGGAGCGTGGATGAGAATATCTGGAGCCGAAGTATCGAAGGCGGACGGCTTGAAGAACCTGATTTCATACCGCCTGAAGAGATATTCGAATGGACGGTCTCGGCTGAAAAAGCGCCTGATGCTGCCCAGGTAATAAATATTGGATTTGAGAACGGGGTACCGATTTCATTGAATGGTGAAAAGATGGCTGGAGTATCATTGATCCAGGAGCTTAACAAGATCGGCGGAGCACATGGCGTCGGGCGCACTGATATGATAGAGGACAGAGTGCTTGGTTTAAAAGCGCGGGAGAACTACGAACATCCGGCAGCGACTATTTTATTGATGGCGCATAAAGACCTTGAAAAACTTGTATTGACAAGGGATGAATTGCGTTTCAAGTCTATCGTTGATGATACCTGGAGCGAGCTTGCTTATAAAGGTCTTGTGGATGAGCCACTTTATGCGGATTTGAATGCTTTTATTAATAAGACCCAGGAAAGAGTGACCGGGAATGTCAAGATGAAGCTTTTCAAAGGAAATGCGAAGATCATCGCAAGGAATTCGCCTTATGGGTTGTATTCATCCGACCTCTCCTCATTTGATAGCAAAACCATAGACCAGAAGGATGCAGAAGGTTTCTGTAAATATCACGGCTTCCAGGCGCGGATGTTCAATAAAATGGAAATTTAGACCGGATAAACAGGATTAACGATCATGACCACAGTAATTATCGGCTGCGGCCTTGCCGGGCTTGCCGCAGCATACAAACTTGCAGGAAAAGACAAGATAATCATCATCGAGAAAGAGCCTGAACTTGGAGGAATGGCATCAAGTTATAAGATCGATAATTATAACATCGAGCAATATTACCACCATATCTTTGCCAGCGATAAAGAACTTATTTCACTCATAGAAGAACTTGGTCTTATAGATCGGCTTGAATGGCTAAAAGGTACAACTGGATACTATTTTGATAAAAAAATATATCCGATGAATTCTCCGCTTGAAATATTAAGGGCGCTGCCGCTAATGGATGTAATCAGGTTGACATTACTTGTGCTAAAAGCCAAATCCATAAAAGACAGGACTCCTTTTGATGATATCACGGCAAAAGATTGGATAATCGATACGGCAGGAGAATCCGTTTATAATAATTTCTTTTTGCCGCTTCTCTCCAGCAAGTTCGGGGATAATAAAGAAAAAGTGTCAGCAGCATGGCTTCTCGGGCGTGTCCAGATCCGTTCCAACAGGGGAACAAAAGGTGAAAAATTAGGTTACATGCGCGGGGGATTCGCGGCGCTTATTGAAAAAATGGCGCGCAATGTCAGGAATAAGGGAGGGATCATAAGAAAAGGCAATGTATCCCGAATTGAGATTGCCGGAAATTCAATAAAAGGCGTCATCGTGGATGGTGAAAGGATCGAATGCGACAGGGTTATTTCAACGGTTGCGCCCCATGTCCTTTCAAAGATCATTGACACAAATCTTGCGGGGCTTGATATTGATCTTAATATCAGTTATCAGGGAACTGCATGCGCTCTTTTTGGTTTATCCGAAAAAGTCATGGATGATATTTACTGGCTCAACATTAAAGAAGATGTTCCTTTTGGCGCCGTCATTGAACATACCAATTTTATCCCTGTATCAGATTATGGGGAACACCTGATGTATGCGACCTCATATTTCCAGGATCCAAAAAGCATTCTCTGGAGCTTGCGGGATGAAGAAGTGATAGAATTATACTTGAAGGGGCTTGAAAAGCTGTTTCCGGGGATCCGGAAAAAGGTCAAATGGTGGCGCCTGCGAAGAGATCTGGATACAGCGCCGGTATATGAAACAGGATACGGTAAAAAAGTATTTCCTTTTAAGACTGGTATTAAAGGGTTTTATCTTGCAGGGATGTTCTCGCAGACCAATTATCCGGAAAGGAGCATGAACGGTTCGATCCTGGCGGGATTTCGATGTGCGGATGAAATAGTGCGCGGATAAAGAGAATGTATTTATGTTTATAAGTCTTTTAAAATAGTATTGTATCTTATCCAATCTTCAAATCGCTAAAAAATGATAATGCCCAGGTAAATATAGATTATCTAGCAGGAATAGGAATATTTCTCCTGTCTGTTTTTTTTGTTTTTCAGTTCATTAATAATATATTTATTCCATTCCAGTCAAGTTCTGACCAGGCTACACTGGCAGCTGATAGGGCATCCACGATTATAATAGAGCGATTACTTCATATGGATAAAGCTGTACAACTCAATGTTATAGAACAGGGAAAATTGTATACATTCAATAATACGAAATTAGATTATTCAAATACAATCGCCTATGATAACACCCGTACTGAGATAGGCCTGATCAGTCCTGAAACTTCTTTCAACTTGAACATGACCGTTTCATATACTACCAACCTATCCAATATCGTTAATCAAAGCGGTCCGCCACTTCCGGACAATACTGATATAGGGCAGACAAAGAGGCTGGTTCTGATCCTGAATTCTTCCACAGGTTTCAATGAAACAGCTCTCCTTTCCGTTAGGGTGTGGTAATCATGTTCAACGAAAAGGGTCAGATGCATACCCTGGAAGGAGTGGCTGCGGCTACAATAATGCTTCTTGTCATAGTATATGCAATAGATGCAACCTCCATGACACCGCTTACATCTTCAACAGCCAATGTCCACGTAGAAACTGAACTCCAGGTGCTGGGCCAGGATATTTTAGGGGTGCTTGATTATTCGCAAGCTGGATATAATTCAAATCTCAAGAATGATATACTGAAATGGCAAGGCAGTGAATACACCTGGAATGGAACAAAATATATGGAAAAGGGAAATGCTACAAACCCTCAGAATAATCTCACAAATAATCTGACGAATATCTTGAATTCCACCTTGGTCTCGGAAGGGATTGCCCATAATGTGGAAATTACTTTTATGGCAAATAATGGAACTTCATATTTCACCCAGAGAATGATCTATAATGGGAATCCTTCAGATAACGCTGTTATAGTATCAAGGAAGATCGTATTGCACGACAGTGATAATCCAAATACGAATAATATTCAATTAACAGATATCGATCCCTCAACCGACCTTTATAATATTGTAGATGTTAAACTTATTTTATGGAGGATGTGATGGGAATAATAAAAAATGATTCTGCCCAGTTTATGTTACTTGCGGGCTTTATTATTTCCATTGGTCTTGTATTAACCACGGTAATGCTCAATAATATCATATTTGAAAGCAATATGGCAGGAGAAGAGGGGGGAGGTCCCCTGAAATATGATGTTGTGAACCTTATGCAAATAAGCGGGGATGAAATGAAAAGCGCATACAGAAACGCAACCAATATCAATATCTTTTCAAATCAAATGAATAATTTCAATGGAAACCTGTCCTACATTTATGCCAGGCATGGGCAAGGAGTGAACGTAAGCTGGGATGTAAGTAATTGGGCAAATAATATTCCTGCACATTTTTCAGAGAATGGAACCGCGAATGGTGAAACAAATTGGACAGTAATTGAAAATGTCAGGAACTCGAATATATCGATTAATATTACTAGCATTAGCGGCACTTTTCAGATTGGATTGATAAATAGCTCTCAAAGCTGGATAAACCTGACAACTACTACAAATAATCCAATTAATTTCACAAACTCCACGACAATTGATCCATATTCAATTGTTTTCAGGTTTGGCAATACCACTTCTGGCAATTATACAATTACAGGAACTACGAATAACAACAAAGCATTCATCCGCTCACGAGATTACATACTGAACGCAACAATACTTTTCTCAACCAGCAAGATGCGTGCCAATATCACTTTTCCTGTCTGCGTCCCATGGTGATACTATGAATAAAAATAATTTAATAAATAATGAGGATGCTGTATCCATCTCACTAGGTTTTATTCTCATGTTTTCAATTACAGTATTGGTTTTTTCTGGAGTTATTCTTTCTTTTTATACTCTCTCGCAGCGCTCTTCGGAAACAGCAATGAGGACAAGTTTTGATATACTGGGAAGTGGATTTGCCATAAGGGTAACTTCTATGGATACTCTTGCAAACCTAACCATATCGAATGGCGGCACTGTGAACCAGCTGGAATACGATTTTTCAATTCCGGCATCTGTTGCAAATAAGGGTTATAGTATCAATATAACCCGGAAAAAGATATCAATAGACTCGGAAAATGATGCAAAAGCCTGGATACCTTTCAATTCTTCTTATGATATAACCGAAGAAATATACAGCAGTTCACAGGACTATACGCTTTACTACTATAACAATAATAAATCAATTAAAATAAAACAATCATGAGCATAAAATTTCTTTCATCTGAGGAAGCAGTATCTGAAGTAGTTGACTATGTACTACTCATTGGATTACTGGTGCTTTCCATAGGATTGATAGGGGTAGCAGGATATCCAATCGTGAAGAACGTCCAGGAGGCGAACCACATAGAAAATACCCGGCAGAGTTTTATCGTACTGGCAAATAATGTAAATAAAGTTGTTATGGGGCAGGCGCCATCACAAAATGTGGAGCTGAAAATGTATGGCGGGTCACTGAGTGTTACAGGAAATAGTTGGATCAATATTACAGCAAAAAATTCAACGAACCAGAATGTCATTCTGGTTGACAGGCAGATGCGAAGTATTGAAAGTGTGGTTGGGGAAACTATCTTCGCTTATGAAGGCACGGGGGTATGGGCAAAGTATCCAAACGGTAATACTATACTTGTTTCAAAACCGCTTATTTCCAACTATAGCAATATGATTGTCATTCCTGTTGTTTCAATAGGGGGCACCTCATCTATGGCGGGCAGCGGAATGAGCAGGGTTACGGCTAGAGGTATGCCCAGTGTTACTATTTATAAAAATATGAGCAACATCAATGTGACAATAAATAGCACATATTCAAGTGGATGGGAATCATATTTTAATGATATGATGGCAAAGAGTAATTGCATTTCGGACCCATGTACAATAGAATTTGACATGAAAAATATTGATATTTATATATTGAACATCCAGCTTGATGCCGAGGTAGAATGAAATTATTTCTTTCTGAGAGAGCAGCTTCAGAAGTCATAGGTCATGTCATTATCCTATCGATCACAATTCTTGGAATATCTATGTTAACCATATTCGGTGTGCCTGCAATTTACAGCCTTCAGGATTTGGCAAATGCTAAGAATGCAGAGCAGGCATTTACGGTACTTGACTCACGGGCAAGCAGGGTAACGCTAGGAGACTCACCACTTCAGATAACAAATATTAATCTTGGCGGAGGATCACTCACGGTTGAGCCAAATAGCACAGGGAATCCGAGTTATATTGTTATAAATAGCAGTTCTTTTAATATCATTTTACCTATGGGAAGGGTAAAATATGCCCTTGGAGAGAGGACAGTCGCATACGAAGGAGGCGGAGTCTGGGCGCAATATCCTGGCGGAGGCAGCGTTATGCTTTCTCCCCCTGAGATCCATTATAACGGAGTGACATTAACACTTCCTGTGATCAATATAAGCGGCAATGCATCTGTGGGAGGGAAAGGAACAGCGACTATATCAATCAAGAAAATTCGAACCACAATTCAGTATCCACATCCGAATTTTATGGCAAGGGCTAATCCTGTTAATGACAGTGCTGGAAAAGTTTTTGTGAATATTACGAGTGATTACTATCTTGCATGGGCTGATTATGCAAGAAGCCTAGGATATACTGAAGTAACTACGAATTCTACAACCCATGCTGCTAACATAGAACTTAGAATTGTGCCATCTACTCTGGGAGAAAGCACGTCCATAACGGATCCTATAACTTTCAGGGGGCTTGATGCTAGTGACACCACGCCGCTTGAGAATTTTAGTTTCAAATTAAAAAATGTTGATAGTAATTTTAACTGGCAGCTGAGTGCAACTTCAGGTACCAAAACTATGATAATCGAAATAAAAAAAGGCACTGACATAGGTGTAGGGTATAGAGATACTGGAAAAGGATATAGTGAGCCTGCAGAGGTATGGACTAAAACTGATGCCTTCTTCAAGGATGCTGATAATGATGTTATTGCCGATTTGTTAAATGAAACTTTAAATCTGACATATGTTACAAATGAAGTGGTGGGAACAGCCACTGGTACATGCATATATAAAATCAATAATAACGAAGAAAATAGTACTGGTGGTTTTTCTTGGGGGAGTGAATATCTAACAGGAGGAACTACAAAAAAAAGTCTCTTTGAAATCATACAGCATTACATATGGTTGATGTCTCAATCAACAGATGTGTCGTTTTATCAATGTTCTCCTGCAGGAAAACATGGCCCGAATGCAGCAGGATCTACTCTGCTCATCGACTACAACGCCACCGGCGCCCTCACCTACCTTCACATCACGGAGAACAGAGCTGATGTAGGAATAAGCTGAGAATCTTAAAGTTTGAAGGGTTTGAAAAAAAGGAAAATTGCCCCCCTGAAAAAAGGATAGGGGGGAAGGGGAAGATTTGATCTAATTGTAACTTGCATATCACCAATGTGCACATTATCAGTGATATGCATTATCGTGATGTTCAAACTCAAGGAAAGTTACAATCTCATTTTTCTTGTCTATAGAATAAAAAAGAACAAAAGAACCAACTTGGATTCTCCTTTTACCTTTTAATACATTTCGGAGAGGTTTACCCAATTCGGGATTTTTACTAATTTCGATTATTTTATATATCACCCTTTGATAAAGAGATTTATCCTTCTTTTTTAGTTTATCGAGCGTTTTTTCAAGAACAATATCAAGTTGGATTATATAAGCCATGATTAAAGAAATCTTTTTTCAAACTCTTCTGTGGTGTACCTTGAAAATTTACCTTCTTTCACTCTTTGTTCGGCTTCTTCAACTTTTTTTATAAACGCCTTGCGAATTCTTTTTTCCGGAATATAAAACTCGTCTCGAATTATATCCAGAACTTCTATCAGAATCTCCTTTCCTAATTCTTTTTTCAATTCTAATTTGAATTCAGTCAGATTTGTAACAGTTTCCATGAGAATAAATAGAATTTAATTATGGTTATAATTTTCGATTGAAACTAAAGATATTTTGCCGATAAAATGATATTATAGATTTCATGGTGTAAAATAAAGCTTTTATACACTTCTCAATGCAAGTATAAAAAAAGGAAAATTTCCCCCCATAAAAAAGAAAAGGGGTGAATTCTATAAGTAATTGTTGAGACATTTATGTTTAACCAGATAAAGGAGAAATTGACATAAAGAAGATTGAAAAGTCAATAGCTACAGATGACCTATGCCTGATTGGAAAAAAATAAAGCTGATATATGGCGAAAACACGCTTGATCATATTGCAAAGCATAAAGTAAGCTTATCAGAAGTCCATAACATTCTTGAAGGATATTTTATTCCATACAGGATTAACGTAAATGGAATATTGAGATATATGGTGTTAGGGGAATCTTATGGCAGGGTGATGATAGTGGTTTTAGAGCCCGCTACAACTAATGAAATGCGATTGATAACGGCTTTTGATGCATCAGATAGTAAGAAGAATTTATATAGAGAAAAGACCAAAACATGATTAATATGAGAAAATACACTGCAAAAGATGAAGAAGAGCTTTTGAAACAAATTGAAAGTGATACCGGATTAGATTCAGAGTTGGAACAGCAGGAACTTGTAAAAGGTCACGTGGTTGAGATAAGATATTGTGGAAAAACCGATGGAAAACCTAAGATGATTAGAAAGATATCTGCTGCTGTTCATTCGTGATGAAGGGAATGTAATATAACATAATGTAAAATAAGCTTTTTATTCAATGTAAGTAAAAAAAAGGAAAATTGCCCCCCTGAAAAAAGGAAAGGGGCAACGGGTTTAAGTTTAAGATACTGTTGCTTGAAGTCTTGCGACCTGCTGGTTTGAATCAGTATCAATTAATGTTACTGTTACTATGCCTGCAGCCAATACGAAAGGATTGCTACTTGTAAGGGCGACTGTACCATTGACATTATTTACATATACAGCTACTGTTGTATCTTGTCTTATTTTAAGTTTATCGCCTACAGAAACAACCTGTGAACTGGTATTTAATTGAGAAATTGTATTACGATTATCTCCTTGTTCAATTAATGCTTTAACTTTACTCAAGTCTATTGCATCTCCACCGCTATGTGAAATTGTGATGTTTTTGGTTGCTGATGATGCTGTTGCGGTTAAACTTGCCACCGGTGTTTTTGTCTGCGTTCCGCCAATATTGAACACGAACGCTGCTATTACTGCTGCTAATATCACTGTTATCGCTACCATCAGGATAACACCGATGACGGGCGATACTGCGTCTTCATTCTTTACAATTTTCATATTATTTTGCCTCCACAGATATTTCTTTAGTTCTTTTCTTAACAACATTTTCGAGCTTCTTGGTCCACATATCCTCTACGTTAGTATATTCACATTCGAGGTAATGCTGTACCGCTTTGGCGAGAGCATCTTTGGTATTGGGTTCACCCGTTTTTGCTTTCAGAGCCTCAATATCCTCGACCATAAGAACGGTTTGAACGTGCATTATTTTCGCCATTAAAATCTCCTTTAAGAAAAAGCACCGTCTTAGATCTTATATGCCTTTCCTGTATACATAATTATGATGAAAGGGTATTTAAAGGTTTTGGAATGTTTGAAAAGACTTTTTGATCTTAATCGTTACACACGGCACCTTTGCTGCGGGAAGCTTTATTTCAGAAGGTCACATCTTCCTGATCTTGACCGCATTTGCATGAGCCCAGAGCCCTTCAGCCTCAGCCAATCCTATAATAGTATCAGAAATGCTGTCAAGTCCGTTCTTTTCAATTACCTGGACGCTTGATTTTTTTACGAAATGGTCAGTATTCAAACCGGATAATGCCCTTGCATACCCGGCCGTAGGAAGAACATGATTTGTTCCAGAAGCATAATCACCCGCCGATACCGGTGCATATGGACCGATGAATATTGAGCCTGCATGCTTTATTTTCGGAAGTATATCCTCACGTGTCATGATCTCAAGATGCTCAGGTGCATATTTATTTGAAAACTCAATGCATTCATCAAGAGAACCGGTAAGTATAGCTGTATTTTCAAGGGATTTGCGAATAATTTCGTTTCTATTTGCAGCCTTCGACTGTATTTCCATTTCTTTCATTACTTTTCCAGCCAGTTCATCCGATGGCGTAACAAGTATGGAAACTGCATTTGGATCATGTTCCGCCTGTGCGATCATATCTGACGCGATAAAATCAGCTCTTGCAGAAGCATCTGCGATTATCAGGACTTCACTTGGCCCTGCCGGAAAATCAATAGCTACGCCGCAATACATCTTTGCTGCGGTCACATATACGTTGCCGGGTCCGACAATTTTATCAACCTTCGGGATTGTTTCTGTCCCATAAGCCATCGCTGCTATCGCCTGCACGCCCCCGACCCGGAAAACACGGTCAGCGCCTGCAATATGCGCCGCTGCAAGGGTAAGCGGATCTACAGTTCCATCCGGTTTTGGCGGTGTACATATTATTACTTTATTTACCCCCGCAACTTTTGCCGGAATTACTGTCATAAGGGCGGTGCTCGGATAAGTTGCCCTGCCGCCAGGGACATAAGCGCCTGCTGTTCCAAGGGGTGTAATACGCTGCCCCAGCTTTATTCCGGGCGAAAATTCTTTCATCCAGTCCTTTTGAAGCTGTGCTTCGTGGAACGCTCTTATATTCAAGGAAGCTTTTTTTAGATATGTTAAAAGTTTCTTATCAAGTGAAAAAACCGCTTCGTGTATCTCCTTGTGGGATACCTCAATTTCGCCAATATTGGCTTTGTCAAACTGCAAGGTATATTTACGAAGCGCAGCGTCGCCTTTTTCTTTGACCTCATTGAGTATTGAAGTAACAGGCGCTAAAACATCCTTAAGAGCAGTTTCGCGTGTAAGCAGGCGTTCCTGTTCGATGGCAGTGAGTTGGGAAATGGGTTTAAATAACATTATATACTGATTTCAGGGCAAAGAGAGATAAATGTTTTTATTGCGAATTTGTCCATGTTATTAAAGCACGAACAACGTAAACAAAAGATATCCAATAGTCATCATAATCACAGAGTGCTTCAAACCCGACAGTACGCTTCCTTCACCCATTACGCCTGCTATTAGCCCGGAAGTAAATCCCTGTATAAGCGCGCCATGGAAAAAAAGGCGATTATACATAGCCATTTTCGCGCGGTCAAGACTCAATGGAACAGCAGCTCCCCCGCCACTTGAGACCTTTTCACTGGCTTTTACCATCTCCAGCAGGAAAGTCGCTGAAATAACATAAATGATCCCGATAAATACCATAAATGATATATAAATAATTATTATATAAATAAGCATGGCCATTTTGCGCTCTGTCTTTAATTCCTGCTCCACAGCAGCATCACGCGCCGCTACAGTTAATACTTCGCCAATATCGCCGCTTGATTCATTTGCCTTTGTTATCAGGGTGACCGATCGCGCAACAATATGCGTCCTCACACGGTTGGCAAAGCGTCTTAGAGATTCATTGATGGAAAGTCCCCATTCCATATCATTCCATATCATTTTTATCTCTTTGCCCAGGCCACTCTCAGAACGCGTCATCAGCCTGATAGAATCGCGAAGTGTCATGCCTGTTTCATTTGTGCTTGCAAGTTTCTTCAGGAAATCTGGTATCTGGCTTTGTATTCGTTCTTCCCTCCCCTTCTTATATTCATGGAATATCATCAGGGGTATTACAATTATATAAATTGCGAAAACTATCTTATTGTCTATATAATCAATGAAATCTATTTCTTTCATCCCCTGGATAATCGAAATAATAAGGTAGATAAGCACCACGGGAAAAGTTATAATAAGTGTATATTCTGGTTTTTCCTTAAGCGGTTTTAATGGGGACATAAGCATTTTTTTTAAATTGATCGAATCTCTTGATTTAATAAATTTTAAAAATACAGGTTTTTCTTCGGTTTCAGGGACTTTGATTTCACCCACATAATGTTCTACTGGTAAAAGCGGTGCCTCTCCCGTTGAACCGGGTGTAATTATACTGATCATCACAACGAACATCATCGACCCTATGGGTATTACTGCGTAAATAATTGCATACAGCATTACGTTGTTCCCCCCCGGAGTCATCACGGCCATCATTACACCAAGAATTATAATGAACAGAGGTCCAGCCACAAATGCGGTAACATATGATTCTGCCATCAAACCCAGCGTTTCAAGAAATCCTTTCTGCTCCACCTTTTCTTTGATAAGATATTGTTCGGATTTATCCCTCAGGTAGTATGCTATATTCCCGCCGCTGTCTATTACTGTCAACAGGTTATACATGAGATCCCTGAATTTATCTGAAGGTGTGATCTCACAAATGTTATGAAGTGCAGTTCTTAAGTCGTTCCCGAAATAATCCATATCCCGCAGTATTACATCCATCTCTCGTGCGGTTTCCCCATAAGTGTCGGTACATTTACTGAGTGAACGCATGATCTCGATCACATTCATGCCGCCCCGGCTCAATGCATACATAAAAGTCACTGCATATGGAAGATTCCTGTCAATAGACCCTTTTCTTTCACCAGCCATAAAGGCAGGATAGATCAGGAACAGGACATAAGTTATTCCCCCGAACAATAGTGTAAGAAAAATAACAATAAAGATCGCTATTGAAATATCCCTGTACTCAAGAAGCCAGGCAGTAGATGGTGTAAATGTCAGGTGGGTGAGTCTATCCGGCAGCTTTGCGACCTTTGTTACGACATATGCAAGTATTAATCCAAGGATTGCCCCAATAAGACCGATTATTATAGAATAAAAAATGGCATTTGAAATATACATTTCATAAGACATCGGGATGCGCGCTCTTTTCATCGCCATGCGCAAGTCTCGATATTCTTCCTTGCGTTCCTTCATCTTTTCGCCAAGAAGGACAAGGGGCAGGGTTTTTAATTTTCTAAAAAGTAAATCCGCTTTTTTCGATATATTTTCCATTCCACTCATCCTGTTATCATCAATTTCTTGAGAACTTTTTCCGGAGCTACCTGATAATCATGAATGATCGTTGCTATCGCGTTAAAATCCGAAATTTTATTATTTACCATGAATTCAAGGATCTTTTGCCTGTACATTAATTCCTGTTTCAGGTCAGCCTGACTCCAGCCCCTGCGTAACGTTATTTCAGCAAGGGCTTTAGATTCTCCCACCCTGTTGAATTTATCTGTGAGCGCATCCCATACAAAAATATCATTTGTCTTAATGTTCCTGGTCGTAGGATCAATATCTGTGATCTCGACAAGTTTCATATTACGCCGCGCTCTTTTTCCATTAACGAATGTCTGCGACTGGATGCTTATTATATTGAGGGCCTGTATCATCGTCCTTGGAACACTTATAGGCGGGTTTTCAAGACGGTGGATGGCACTTGAAACGGAATCTGCATGCATTGTGGAAAAAGTGGTATGACCTGTGCTCATCGCCTGGAAAAGCGTCAGAGCTTCTTTACCTCTTACTTCACCCACGAGCAGGAATTCAGGTCTTTGCCTCAGGGCTGCTTTTAAGAGATCATACATGTCTATACTTCCTTTCCCGTCGGCTGTGAAAGAGTCTCTTGTTACTCCAGGTATCCAGTTCGGATGCGGCAATTTCAATTCCCTTGTATCTTCAAGTGTGATTATTTTAGCCTGCCATGGAATGAAAAGTGAAACTGCATTAAGAGAAGATGTCTTTCCTGAAGCAGTGCCGCCAGCATATATCAAACTCTTGTTATTTTCAATACACAGCCACAAGTATGCCATTTCTTCTGCCGAGAATGTATGCCAGTTGATAAGGTCAATAGGAGTTATCGGGACTTCACTGAATTTCCTGATCGTGAATGTTGCTCCATGTGTAGTTACTACCGTGCCAAGCGTCATCTGGATGCGTGAACCATCAGGCATGGTCGCATCGATCATCGGTTCTGCAATAGATATATGCTTGCCGCAGCGCTGGGCCAGGCGTATCACATAAGAATCGATTTCACTTTCAGTAAAAACCACATTTGTAGCCAGATTTGTATATTTCTTGTGATAAAGATATATAGGAATATCAAAACCATTTGCAGAGACATCTTCGATCCTATTGTCGTGCATCAGGGCATCGATCTTTCCGAATTTAATAAAGTCTCTTCGAGTATAATATAATATTTTTTCAGTAATTAATGGCGTAACATCTATGGCATAATCACGTACCAATTTTCTCACTTTTTCGGTAAGGATCTTATTTTTATCCTCTTCGCTCTTTATATCTTCAAAAAGAAGTACATCTTTCAAACGGTCTTTTATTTCATCGAGGAATAATTTCTCAAATTCTGAAAGTTTTGGCTCCACAACATAATACAGATTTGAATTCTTTCCAGGATCAAAGAGTATTACGACAAGAGCATAAGGTTCGTTAACCCAGTAACGCTCAAGTTCAGTGAATCCGCTTATGCCTTCAAAAGCAACAAGTGGTCCATGTATCGCAGAGTCATAGATTTCTTTCTCTTCCTGTTCTTTTGTGATGAATAATTTTATTTTCTCAAAAAATGATGGAGTTTTCTTTAATTCTAAGCCTTGCTTTTCAGATGTCATTTTTTCATCTTTTTTCGCCGAAGGCTTCTCATTTTTCCCTGTTGTTTTACTTCCAGTAACCTGCTCTTCCTCGCCTTTGCCAATTTCTTTCTTTTTTTGAATTGGTGTTAATTTTTCAGATGCAGGTTCAAGAGATTGTTCTGATAAAGGTTCTGGAGGTTTTTCAGGTACAGGCTCAGATTTTATACTTGTTTCTTTGATCATAGGGGATTCTCCCTCTGGCATGGTAGCAGTATTGTCAGATGGCAGGCTTGGCGCCATTTTTTCGGTATCTATGTCCGTAATGTTTTCTATTTCAGCGGATTTTTTTTTTGAAATCTTAATTCATTAGATATATAATTCTATAAAGGTACATAATAATACTAATAAGAAGTTAATATATTTAACCTACGTTTAATAAACATAGATTCACTCAGATTTTTGTTGTATACAACCCAATGTGACATGATAAATCATGTTATTTTAAATTGCGTATTAGAAAAGCTTTAATATTAAGAAATATCCTAATAAGATAGTAAATGTGACATTCAAGTTAACATATATTTAGGAGAAATACATCAAAATGAAATCAAAACCTATGTTATATATCCCCGAATGGCTTTTAATATTTCAAAAAGATGTAGCAGGAGCGATATTATTAGCGCAGGACACAGGGGATGTGATATGTGATTATAGAAAGAGATATGGTATGTCACAAAAAGAATTCGGCGAATTGATGGAACTTCGCCGTGAGTCCATATCGCGCATAGAAAATGGAAGTGTTACGCCCACATTTGATTTTGCCAGGAAATTCATAAATGCTATGTCCTTGATAGAGGCGATCCGTGTAGAGAGGGCGCAGCATAAGGAAATTGATGTACATTTTCTCGAAAATCTTGCAAAAGAGCTCGGATTCAACCGGAAAGAGCTTGAATTGATGATCAAAGTTGCTGTAGAAAGTTATGATAAAAAGCTAATGAAAATTCAAAAATCATTAAAGGAGAATAAAAAATGAAAGAGGATTCGGTTGTATGGCTTGAAGAGGTCGGAAAAGAAGATATCGCGATCGTTGGCGGAAAAGGCGCGAGCCTTGGCGAGATGCTGCGGGCAGAACTTCCTGTTCCCACGGGTTTTGCTGTAACAGCGCAGGCTTTTCGCAGATTTATCGATGAGAATGGGATAAGTGAGAAACTTTTCGCTTCACTTGAAGTCGATGTTGATGATGCGGATATTTTGAGGGGCGCTGAGAAAAATGCAAAAAAGATAATAATGGATGCAAAGATACCCCAGGATATCGAAAAAAGCATACGGTCAAAATATAAGGAATTGTGTAAAAGAGAGGGTGAAGAGGTTTTTGTTGCTGTTCGCTCAAGCGCCACGGCTGAAGACCTGCCTGATGCAAGCTTTGCAGGACAGCAGGATACTTTCCTTAACATGAAGGGAGAGCAAACCGTAATTGACGCAGTGAAGAAATGCTGGGCATCTCTATATGGGGCGCGGGCTATATATTATCGTGTAAAACAGGGTTTTGATCATAGTAAGGTGAATCTTTGCGCAGTTGTCCAGATGATGGTGGAAGCTGAAAAAGCAGGCGTCATGTTTTCGTCCCATCCTTCCACCGGAGAGCCTCTCACGATCATAGAAGGCTCATGGGGACTTGGTGAGACCGTGGTATCAGGTTCTGTTTCTCCGGATTATTACCTGGTTGATAAGAATACAAAGACCATTAAAGAGCGAAGAATTGCCACAAAAAACGTTATGCATACAAAAGATCCAAAAACAGGCAAGACAATGGATATTCCTGTGCCAGAAAACAAGAAGAATGCAAAAGTCCTCGACGATGATGAAATCTTAAAACTTGTTGATTTCGGGAATATCCTGGAAGACCTGTACGGGATACCCCAGGATATTGAGTGGGCGATAAAGGACCAGGAGATATTTATTCTCCAGTCGCGGCCCATAACGACCATTAAGAAGAAAAAAGACCCGAATAAAAAAGTAGCTACGACGGCTATCCTTGAAGGGCTTGGAGCATCTCCGGGCATTGCATATGGCGAGGCAAAACTTGTTTCGGATGCAAGCGAACTCGGTAAAGTCAAAGACGGCGATATTCTTGTGGCTGTCATGACCACGCCAGATATGGTACCGGCTATGAAACGTGCGGCTGCTATCATTACTGATGAAGGCGGGCTTACGTGCCATGCCGCCATCGTTGCACGGGAACTTGGCTGCCCGGCTGTTGTTGGGACACGAAGGGCAACCCTTGTGCTGACAGACGGCATGAAAATAACAATAGACGGAGAAAAAGGGCTTGTATTTGAAGGCAAGAAAGAGGTCGCTGTGCCCGCGGCAGCCCATCCAGAAAAGACAGTGGCATTTGCACGATCAAAACCTGTAACTGCAACCGAAGTGAAGGTCAATGTATCTATCCCCGAAGCTACTGCGCGGGCTCTTGAAACCCAGGCTGACGGTGTCGGGCTTCTCAGGATAGAGCACATGATTCTTGGTCTTCCGAAGCACCCCAAACAATACATAAAGGAAGGAAAGGCTGATGAGTATGTTGCAGAGCTTGTTTCGCGCATCCAGACAGTTGTTGATGCGTTCTATCCAAAACCAGTGTGGGTAAGGACACTTGATGCGCCAACGGATGAGTTCAGGGCAATGGAAGGCGGCGAGGGCGAACCCATCGAGCCAAATCCCATGCTGGGATTCCGCGGCATCCGGCGTGACCTCCTGGATCCGGAGCATTTCGAGCTTGAAGTGAGGGCTTTTAAGGAATTGATCAAGCGTGGCTACACTAATATGGGAATAATGATACCTCTTGTGCAGCATCCTTCGGAACTGAGGCGGGCTAAGGAGTTCATGCGCGAAAGAGGAATTGATTTTAGCAAGATCGAGATCGGAATAATGGTTGAGATCCCTGCAGCGGCTCTAATTATCGACCAGTTCTTAGCCGAGGGCCTTGATTTTGTGAGCTTCGGGACCAACGACCTCACGCAATATACGCTTGCAGTTGACAGGAACAATGAGCATGTGGCGCATCTCTATAATGAATTGCATCCTGCGATCATGAAGCTCATCGAGCATGTCATCATCGAGTGCAATAAGGTTGGCGTAAAGACCAGCATCTGCGGCCAGGCTGGCAGCAATCCGAAGGTTGCAAAGAGGCTTGTGGAACTTGGTATAACGAGTATTTCAGCGAATATCGACGCTGTGGAGGCTGTCAGGGATATGGTTGCGAGGACAGAGCTGCAGTTGTTGCTGAAAGGAGCGAGGGAGAGGAAATAAAATTAAAGGGGGATTTTTTTAAGTGGGATTGGCGGCCACCCCGCCGCCAACAATATTTTTCAGGGATTTTATTTGCCCGCTTTCGCGTTTGCCGCTATGAAATCACGCACAAGCTTTGCGCCAAGTACTGCTGTTCCTCCGGAATCGTATGCCGGAGCTATCTCCACGAGATCAAAACCAACAACATCCGGCGCAAGAGATGAAATCACAGCCCTTACATCGCGTGGTGTTAATCCATATGGCTCAGGAGTTCCGAGCGCGGGGGCATATGCAGGATCGATAGCGTCCATATCTATTGATAAATAAACAGGCCCTTTTATATAATCCCGGAATTCACAGATCACTTTTTCGATACCCTTTGAAAATACATCTTCTGACGAAAACATTCGTATTTTATTTTCCCGGACATAGTCGTATTCCTCGCGTGCCCCGCTCCTTATCCCGATAGAAACATATTTTTTTGTAATATTATTTATGATATGCCTTGAAATACATGCATGGCTATTCTTTTCGCCGTGAAATTCCTCTCTCAAGTCCATATGCGCATCAAGAACAACAAATCCAAGTCCGGGATATTTCTTTTTGCATGCTTCTACGAATGGATATGATAGAGAATGCTCCCCGCCAAGCATTATTGGGATCTTTCCATCCTTCACAAATTTATTGGCAGGAATAGAAAGCAAAGAAAGCGTTTCGTCGATATTATCCGCTACTTCCAGATTGCCAGCGTCATGAATATCTGTTTCGTCGAGATCAAAATCAAAAAAACTGCTGTAAGTCTCAAAATTATATGAGGCTGCTCTCATCTCATCTGGAGCAAGCTTACTTCCGAACCTGAAACTTGAGGTGGCGTCAAACGGCGCCCCGCAAATCACATATCGAGCTTTTTCGTAATCGGAAGTTGCATCAGCGAAAAATTTATTTTGCATCTAAATACGCATATCTATTTTCATTTTTCCCATGGATGACAGGTATGATATTTCTTTTCCAGCTTCGATCTTACCTTTCAATTCCTCTGGTATTTTAAGCTCAAGTGTGGCATAATCCGCCATATCCATTACCTGGCATACATCGCCTTTTACGGTGAGGACCTGACCATTTTTTCTATCTACAATAGGGACATAAATCTTATCCGTAACTGGCTGAACGATTGAGCGTTTAGTGCCGTCAAATATGCCAATTGCATCTACACGTGCTTTTGCAGAGCCGTGTTTTCCAGTCTTTGCATGAGATATGCTTTTAATGACACAGGGTTCTTCGTCTATTAGGACATATTTCCCTTCCTTTAATGTTCGTACTTCGACTTGTTCCTTCATTGTTATTCTCCTTGCCCCATGATAGCTTCTTATATATTAAATATGTCGTTGATAATCAGGTAAATAAAATCGCATAACTATATCACACACCAGTATTATTAAGCCAGATAATGTCACGATTTGGCTCCAAATTCTATGATTTTTATACCCATCCCGAAAATGTGGGCTTAATGGCTATAGAGGGTAAAAGGTATGGATATTCCGGAATAGCCGTGATAGGTCAGGATACAAATGAAAAAACTATTTTCCCTGAAGATTTTTCGATCTACAGGGGTGTTAAGATTCAGGCAAAGCCCTCAAGGATTCGGGAAGAAATAAAAAAATACAGGGGCTCAGACAATATTTTGATCGTAGAGGGCGGGGAAGAAGAAATAAATCGTGCGTCTGTGGAAACAGAAGGTCTTGACATACTCATGCATCCATTGGAGTTTAATAATGTCCTTGCAAAAGCAGCAAGTGATAACTCAGTATCAATCGGATTTAACCTTGGTTTACTTATCAGGCTTCAAGGTGTAGAGCGTGTAAGGGAGTTGAAAACCATGAGGATCAACCTCAAACATGCACGAAAATACAAACTCCAGCTCATTCTCACGAGTGATGCCCATTCTATATATGACCTGCGTGCTCCAAGGGAAATGGTTGCGATCTCAAGTATTTTCGGGATGACTGAAAAAGAAGCGGTCGATGCAATGAGTTCAACACCTCTAAATATACTGCGAAGGAAGAGCCCGAATTATATACAGGAAGGTGTTGAGATATTATGAAGACAATTCCAACGCTTCGTGAAAAAAAAAGATACCTGGCTTTTGAGGTAATGTCGGAAAAAACCATAAACCGGCAGGAATTAGTCCGTGAGATATTGAATTCAATGATCTCAATATACGGGGATAAAGGTGCAAGTGAAATAAATCCTTCGCTCATGTCTTTTGATGGAAAATATGGAATACTTCGCTGTGAGCGGGAAAAAAGAGTGGAAACAAGAGCGGGTTTGGCGTGCATCAATAACATACATGGAATTCGGGTTTCGATTTTAGTTCTTGGCATTTCCGGAACTATCAAAGGCGCAACGGAAAAGTTTATACAACAAACACTCGTAAATAAGCCAGAACTCAAGAGAAAATAATTACGGTTTTTTATATCAGGAGAAAATACAATGCAAATGGCACCACAAATGGGATACGACAGGGCAATTACAGTTTTTAGCCCTGATGGACGGTTATTTCAGGTAGAATATGCACGTGAAGCTGTAAAGCGTGGAACTACGGCAGTTGGGGTAAAAGCCGTGGATGGAGTAGTGCTGCTTGTAGACAAGCGTGTCACAAGCAAATTACTTGAAGCTGCATCAATTGAAAAGATATTCCAGATAGATGATCATATTGGCGCGGCCACATCTGGTCTTGTCGCAGATGCGAGGGCGCTCATAGATCGCGCCCGAGTTGAAGCGCAGATCAACAAGGTCACTTATGATGAACCTATAGGCGTTGAAGTCCTCTCCAAGAAAATATGTGACTTCAAGCAATCATATACACAATACGGCGGCGTCCGGCCTTTCGGCACTGCCCTTCTTATTGCAGGTGTGGATGATCACAGGGCACGATTATTTGAAACTGACCCAAGCGGCGCTCTCCTTGAATATAAAGCCACAAGCATCGGCTCAGGAAGAACAGAGACCATGGAGGTCTTTGAGAAGAAATATACTGATGATATTAAATTGAATGAAGCGATCATTCTTGGCCTTGACGCACTTCACAGCACTACTGAAGGCGTTTTTAATGCTTCGACCATAGAGATCGGGGTAATTGAGCTTTCAAACAGGAAATTCAGGAAACTTGCCCCTTCGGAAGTGGAAAAATACGTGGAACAGGTCATAAAGATGCATGCATCCGAAAGCAAAGGTAAGGATAAGAAAAAGAAATCAGAAGAGTGAATTGCTATGGTCACTCTTGATGAGTCTATAATCGCCAGGCTAAAGACCCATGGTAAGACTTTTGAGGTTTTCGTAGACCCTGAGGGGGCGCTGTCCCTCAAAAGGGGTGAAGCCGTGAAAATGGAGGATATCATAGCAGTTGAAGATGTATTTTCAGATGCGAAAAATGGGGACAGACCGGCTGAACAGGATGTCTTAAACGCCTTCGGGACGACCGATGCATTGCAAATAGCAAAAAAGATCATTATAGACGGTGAGCTACATCTTACTACCGAGCAAAAAAAGAGGATCCAGGATGAAAAAAGGGCTCGAGTGATCAACATAATTGCGACAAATGCCATAAATCCACAAACAAAAGGTCCGCATCCACCGGCACGCATAGAAGCTGCTATGAACGAAGCGGGTGTGCACCTTGATCCTATGAAAAATGTGGATGAGCTTGTGGAAATCGTAATGAAAGCGATACGACCCATCATCCCGATACGTTTTGAAGAGGTAAGGATCGCCATAAAACTTCCGGCTGAATTCGCTGCAAAAGCATATGGTGGAGTGGCAGGATTTGGAACCCTGACAAAGCAGGAATGGCAGAATGACGGTTCCTGGATAGGCGTCATAACAATACCTGCAGGAAGGCAGGACGAACTATACAGCCTCCTGAACCGGCTGACGAAAGGGAGTGCGGAGACAAAATTCTTAAAGTGATGATAATGGATAAAAAACTAGTGATCCCGGGTGATTTCTTATCAGATGATGTAAAGCTTGCTGATGAGGGTACATATGTTGAAGATGGTAAAGTATTTTCATCTGTATTTGGTATTGTGTCAATTAATAAACAGATCCGAGTAGTTCCGCTATCAGGTAAATATATACCAAAACGCGACGACATTGTTATTGGTATAGTGGCAGAAGTTTCTTTTTCTAACTGGATCGTAGACATTCGTTCCCCGTATGAGGGATTGCTGCATATATCCGAATTCCCAAGACGAATAGACAACTCTGAAATGTCAAAATACCTGAATGTCGGGGATTCGATAATGGCCCTGATAAGTGATGTCGATGAGACCATGAAAGTTGAGCTTACATTAAATGACCAGAGACTGCGACAAATAAAAGAAGGGCGTGTAATTGAAGTTACACCGGCCAAGGTTCCAAGGTTGATAGGTAAGAGCGGATCGATGATCGCTATGCTGAAAAATGAGACTGGCTGCAATATATTTATTGCCCAGAACGGAAGGGTATGGCTTACAGGAAAAGATAAGAATGTTGACCTGGCAGTAAGGACGATCCAGAAAATCGAGAACGAATCACATATATCTGGCCTGACTGAAAGGATAGTAAAGTTCCTGAAAGAAGAAAAAGGAATACCTCTAAAAGAACGAGTTAAAACAAAAAAAGAAAAAATAGAGGAAAAGACCGAAGAAGAGAAAAAATCCGGGGGAATCCTGGACGAACTCCTTTAAATTATTTGCGTGTATGAAATTATAAAGAACGAGGAAGAAAGAGAAGAGGAAATTTATGGCAAAACCAGAAAAGTTGATCGAAAACGGTATTCGCCTTGATGGCAGAAAACCAGATGAATTAAGACCCATCAAGATAAAAGTGGGCGTTTTGAACAGAGCTGACGGTTCATGTTATTTTGAATTCGGAGCAAACAAGGTAATTGCTGCTGTCTATGGGCCGCGAGAAGTGCATCCGCGCCATATGCAGAAATCAACAAGCGCGGTCGTCCGGTACAAGTATAATATGGCATCGTTCTCAGTTGAAGAACGAAAGCGGCCGGGACCAGATCGCAGGAGCATTGAAGTCTCAAAAGTAAGCCGGGAAGCATTGGAACCTGTGATCTTCCAGGAATATTTCCCGCGTTCTGCAATAGATATATTTGTAGAAGTGCTCCAGGCCGATGCAGGCACAAGGACGGCAGGAATTAATGCCGCATCCTTAGCTCTTGCAGATGCCGGTATACCGATGAAAAGTCTTGTTTCCGCATGCGCTGTGGGAAAAGTTGATGATACACTTGTTCTTGACCTGAACAAGGATGAAGATAACTATGGACAGGCAGATATGCCAGTAGCCATGACCCCGGATGGGAAGATCACGCTCTTGCAGATGGATGGTCATCTCTCAAGCGATGAATTCAAGGAAGGGCTTGAGATGGCAAAAAAGGGCTGTCTTGAGATCGCCCAGCTCCAGAGAGCTGCACTTCTTGAAAAATATACCTCCCGTATAGTAGGTGAAGTCAATGAGTAATGAAATAATGTCTGAACTTCGAAAAGATTATATCTATAATCTCATGATCAAGGGGGAAAGAGAAGATGGACGCAAATTTGACGAGTACAGGGATATAAAGATCGATACAAATGTCATTGAAAAGGCTGAAGGCTCAGCTCGCGTAAGACTCGGAGATACGCATGTGGTAGTCGGTGTTAAGATCCAGACTGGCACTCCGTTCCCGGATACACCCGACAAGGGAGTTATTATCACAAACCTTGAACTTCTTCCACTTGCATCGCCTATGTTTGAGTCGGGCCCGCCAAGAGAAGATGCTGTAGAACTTGCAAGAGTAGTAGACCGCGGTATCCGTGAATCCGAATCCATTGACCTTTCCAAGCTGTGCATAACATCCGGAGAAAAAGTATGGATGGTATTTATTGATGTGCATGTCCTTGACGATGGTGGAAATATAATGGATGCTGCATCGCTTGGCGCCATAGCAGCACTCATGACCGCAAAATTGCCAGCAAAACGCTTTGATGTAGGAGAAGACACACCGGTACCAATGAGAGATGTGCCTGTGGCCGTGACAGCAGTTGAGATAGGCGGAACTATTATGTTTGATCCTTCGCTGAACGAACAAAGCATAGCCGGGACAAAATTGACCGTTATTTCAAATCAGGATGGCGGTATTTCAGGTATGCAAAAGAGCGGTGTTAATCCACTCACGACTGAACAAATCAATTATATAGTGGATGCTGCAATTGAGAAGGCAAAAGAATTAAGACAAAAATTCCTGGAGATATAATCATGGCACAAACCACTGCAAAAGGACGAAAATCAAGATCTGCCGGACGATTTGGTGTAAGATATGGCACTAAGGCAAGAAAACTTGTAGCTGATAGTGAAGAGAAAATGCGTGCAAAATATACTTGCGCAAAATGTGGCGAAGATAAAATAACAAGAATTAGCACGGGCATATGGCAGTGTTACAAATGCAATCATACATTTGCTGGCGGCACGTATGTTCCGCAAAGCCCTGCGCATATAACCGTTCTCAGAGCTGTTCAGGCAGTAAAGATGGAAATTAGTAAGAAAGCTGCTCTTGCAGCAAATTAAGGACAAATATGGTTTATAAATGCACCCGCTGTAAGCGGGCAGTGGAGATAGATTACGAATATAGCGGTGTTCGCTGTCCTTATTGTGGTCATCGGATCCTTGTTAAGGAAAGACCTGTGCTTGTAAAGCTGGTCAAAGCTGAATGATCATAACCACTGCACGAAAACCATCTTCAAAGATACGAATATTCTGCAAGCACCTGGGCAGGTTCATGGGCTGGAATTATGTTACCCGTGGAAAAACAAGCCTTCAGGATCTTGCAGATAAACCTTTTTTATTGGTAGGGGAAAATAGGGGAAACCCTGGCAGTTTCAGTTTTTTCTTAAACGGTAAACGTGTTCTTTCGATCCGTGCCAATGTATCACTTGATACGGATATAGGGATTGGCGTTGAGCCCGTAATTCAAGGAAATGTTCCTCTTGCGCTTGATATTAGCAAAATTACAGGTTTAAGAATAGGTGAAGGGTCAAAAAGGATAATTAAAATCGAAGAAAATATTGAATTTATCAGCGAAGACAAAACCTATATAAAATTGACTGTACTGGGAGTAAGAGGCGAGGAAAGTGCTCGATCTATTTAATAAAGAAGAGATCAAATCACTGAAAGTAAGAATATCGCAACTTGAAGAGGAAAACAAGAAACTTTGCCTGCAGCTTGAGAAAAGAGATGAAAAAGCAAAGAAAACCATCGCAACAAAGCAGGATGTTGACCGGGAATTAAATGAAGCGATAAATAAGATATCTTCGCTTCAAAACGAGATACAAATACTAAAAGAAGAAACCTCCACTGAATTGAAATTCAGGTTCTCTGATAATTTATCTCTAAACAGGTTTGATGAGATGATGTTCTTACTTGGGGGAATACAATCCAAACTTTCAACATTGATAACAATATACCTGGCAAAGGATACAACTTCTGTGGACGCGGCAAAGGATATTGTAAACTTAATTGATAACTCTTCACTTCACCTGATCGAAAAAATAGAATCATCCACTGGAAAAATAATCTTTTATGATACCAACCGGATCATAAATATTGTAATAATACCTGTTTTTCCAATACTTCGGTCTGAATCTTTTCTTAACAGGCAATTCAATCTTGAACCTTTAAAAGTGAATCTTGAATATGAACGGATACTTGTATTGAATATTCATGCAGGTGAAACATTCATAGGGATTGCTGAGGCTGATTCGTTTATAGAACATGAAGTCGTAAGAAGCAGTGTAATGGGGAAACACAAACAGGGAGGCTGGAGCCAGAAGCGATTCCAGGCCCTTGTGGAAGAAGATATCAAACACCATGCTGATAAGGTAAGGGCCCAGCTTTCTCCCATGATAGCAAAATATACTGATATCCAATATATTATTGCAGGCGGAGACGGGAAATTGATAAAAATGATCACTGAAGGTTATAATTATCCTGTTGTCTTAAAAAGCATGGATGCTGTTTTGAAAGGGAATGTTGACCAGGTATTGAGGGAAGCACTTTCTTTGAGATGTTATTGGATTTAATAAACGAAAGTTTTATTATCATAGTAAGCATAATATTCTACGGGGTGAAAAAAATGGGACTAAATGAAAATACCCTGAATGAAATCGAACGGGAAAGAGCCTCATATCTTCTCTGTCTGGATGATATGTGTTACGAAATTCTATGCGAAACTCTCGTTGTCGGAAATAAATCTGCCATGACCCAAGATACACATATAGAGGTATTTGGGGAAATAAAATTTCCGAACAGAAATATTCATCATGTACGTCCAGCAACATTGGAAGATGAAATAGCCGAATCCTCATATTAGGAATAATACCACAGCCTGTCCATTATGTAAATTAGGTATGATGAGGGTACCCGTTATATTCAGAATAGCACCACAATCATACCATGCCGCATGCGAAGTTAGACAATAATTCATCCTGCTGCGGTGTCCTCACGCCATAAAGGCACTGCCGTGCATCCTTATAATAAAGACGTTCTTCAAGTATCCCTTCTTTTTTCAACATTGTAAGGGCATAACGCACAGTGCGGGGAGGAAGATAGCTTTCTGCGACAATATCCTTCTGGGTCATCAGGCCCTTATATTCCAGGATTTTAAAAACAAGTTTTACTGAAGGCGATAATTGCATTATCTTACGCGTAAAAACTGTCTGCATCGCCGCAGTTTCGGAATAGGTGTATTTATCAGCCGTTTTTTCCATATGACGTAATCATTTTATGTTATAATAGGATTTAAATCTTTAGGCAAAATATGCCGGTATATTTTCAAACTTTCAGCATCGAATCGGTACTTGCTAAAGACAAAAAGTATATGATAGTTCCAGTATATGATAATAGGCAGGGGTGTATAAAATATGACATATGAAGCAAAAAATTTTGATAGCCTTTTGGGCACAAAAGGCTTAAGCGACCAGTTGCTTAAAAACCATTTTACGCTGTACCAGGGCTATGTGACAAATACTAATAAAGTCGCAGATGCACTTTTAGCAATGGCAAAAGATGGAAAGATAGCGACACCGGAATATGCAGAATTAAAGCGCCGGTTCGGCTGGGAATTCAATGGCATGAGGCTGCACGAATATTATTTCGAGAACATTATCAAAGATGGGAAAGCGATCGATAAAAATTCGAATTTATATAAAAAGATCGTTTCTGAATTTGGTTCATACGAGAGCTGGGAAAAAGATTTCAAGGCAACAGGGGCCATGCGGGGTATCGGATGGGTAATATTATATTATGATCCACTAGAAGGCCGGTTATTCAATATCTGGATCAATGAACATGATGTTGGGCACCTGTGTGGAGCATTGCCTCTAATTGTCATGGATGTCTTTGAACATGCCTATATGATCGAATATGGATTAAAGAAAGCAGATTACATAGAGGCATTCTTTAAGGCTATTGACTGGACTGTCGAGCCGCAAGTGGATTCATGGATCGAATAGGTCCTTGAACCATTTTTTATTTATTTCTTGATTCTAGCGTAGATTTACTGCTTTGTTTTCACTGAAATCTATGTTATCCAGTGCTCTCCCTCGCTATCGTGCACGCATACTCTGCCGCTGCCGCCTGGATTGAAGCCGCTGAACTTTTCAAAAACAGCCATCGATTCCTTTATTTCCAGAATATATCTTTCTTTAAGTTGTCTTGCCATTTCAAGACTCTCCATATCGCCGATATTCCCTCCGATGCCAATACATTCGCAGACCTCAAGTTTCCCGTCAAGAAGGAAAAAAGGATAAGTTCTGCATAAAAATGGTCTGCATTCATATATTTCACACAGTTTTTCCTTTAGGAAAATGCAATTGCTATTTTTTTTCAGTACCCATTCAAATGTATGTATATTTCCATCCTGATCCCTGTCAACAGAAGGCGTGGGTATCACAAAATCATCACGCTCAAGGCCTGATATCGTGCATATTTTCCTGATCTGGGAAGGAGAAACGATAACAGTGTTATCACCAAATTCATTCATGCAGCACTGGGCGCATTTTCTGCATTTAAAGCCCGTGGTCCTGATCTGGTGCGCGAGCTTTTTTTCATCTATCCTGAGGGCGCTTTCAAGGTCTTTCTTGAGATTTGCGATCATGGCTTCTTTTTTGGGGGATGAAATAACGCTAATATGGATATGGGTTTGGTTGCAACGTCCGGGTGCCATTAAGATCACCGATTTACAGGCTCAACATCATATTCATCAAATATCTCACCAACGAGTTCCTCAATTATATCTTCAATGGAAACCAGTCCCATGACCCTCATATTATTATCCACCACTATCGCCAGGTTCAGTTTCTTTTGCTGGAGTTCTTTGAGGATCGAAGAAATATCTCTTCCCGCCTTTACAACAAGCAATGGTCTTAATATTTCGAATACTTTTATTTTGGAAAGATCATGTGTCCTGAATTTGAGGAAGTCTTTGGCATAGATCATACCTACTATATTATCAAAATCATTCCTGTAAACAGGTATTCTGGAATGTCCCGATTTGTTTATTAAATGAAGTGCATTATCAAGAGTTTCCGATTCATCTATACTGACGATCTGATCCCTCATGGTCATTACGCCGTGAGCCTTCTCGTCAGTAAAATCAAATACATTGGTTATTATTTCCCGCTCGTGTTTCTCAATAGTCCCTTCCTTCTCCCCGACCTTGAGCATCATTTCGATCATTTCTTCTGTTACGAAGGGATGTTTTACTCTTTCTTTTCCTCCAAAAAGTAATATCAAAAAATTTATGATCGTAGTCAGGAACCAGACAATGGGTTTGAAGATCTTGATGATCGTGGTTATAGGTCCTGCAACATTCAGTGCAATATTTTCCGCATTCCTTGAGGCTAGTGTTTTCGGGAATATCTCGCCGAAAACCAGGATGAACAGGGTCATGATACCGGTAGCTACTGCAAGCCCGGTTTCTCCAAAATATTCTATCGCAGCGCCAGTAGCAAGTACGGAAGCGGTTATATTCACCACATTATTGCCTATAAGGATGGCTGTAATGAATAGTTCCGGGTTCTCAAGCAATTTTATTAATACTTTCGCATGTTTATTCCCGGTCTCTGCAAGATGTCTTACACGAATTTTGTTTACAGACATGAGGGCTGTTTCCGACAGGGAGAAAAAAGCTGAGAAAACGATCAATACAGTTATCGTTATTATTTCAATTGTTATCCAGGATTCCATTAGATATTTGATCAACTCTAATAATACAAACCAGTTTAAAAATTTTTCTGCAAATCTAGATATACAACATAACACTTATTTCGTTCCATGCTCGTGCTCGCAGATTTTGAATTCGATGTCGGGAAGGATGCCAGGACAATCTATGAAGCATTGCTCCCGGAACTGGAGGAGGATTACCAGCGCACAAAAACCTCTCTTGTACTCAATAATGGGATATTGATCTTAAATGTTGAGGCGAATGACATAATTTCGATGAGGGCTGCCTTGAACGGATGGCTGCGGCTAATAAAAATCACTTATGAGATGTGTTCTCTAGCCCCTGACCCCAACGTATAAATTACAGATATACAATACTACACCAGCTTTAAAGGTGAATTAAATGAGTTCAGAATTACCCCCACAGATACAGAACCAGCTTGCACAGTTACAGCAGATACAGCAGCAGGCTCAGGCTCTTGCAGTCCAGAAAAACCAGATCGAGATAAATTTGAAAGAAACCGAACTTGCTCTTGAAGAACTTGACAAACTTGGCACTGATGCCGTTGTTTACAGGGCTATCGGGGATTTGCTTATCAAAACTGAGAAAGAGAAGACAAAAAATGCTCTTATTGAGAAGAAAGATATGCTAGGCCTTCGTTCCCAGACCCTTGCGAAACAGGAAGAACGCATCCAGAAAAGATTCCAGCAACTGCAGGAGCAACTCAAGCAGGCCATCGGTACTCCGGTCGCCCAATAAACATGGAGTTAGACGAATCGGAGTTCTATAATCAACTGCTGGATTACAATAATATTCTCTATTTATGCCACAGGAATGCAGACCCTGATGCCCTTGGAAGTGCATTTGCCCTAAAAGAAGCAATAGGGGGCACTATTGGGGTTGTTGACGGATGTGACAGGGTTGCATCCCAGATTGCCAACCAGTTGAAAATAGAATATGTCCTGGAGCCAAAAGGTGAGTATGACCTTGTAGTCGTTGTCGATACATCCACTCCAGGCCAGTTGAATGGTTTTCCTTTAGGATCATATGCAGTAATTGATCATCATGCGACCTCATCCCTGAGCGAGAATGCGGTTTTTTTCCTTCATCGTAACAGGAGTTCGACTGCAGAGATCGTTCTTGAAGTCTTAAAGAAAATGGGCGCACCCATCATGAGGCGCACAGCTTTTGCACTGTTAGCAGGCATCGTCACTGATACCGGTAACTTCAGGCATGCTTCTTCGGATTCATTCAAAGCAGTGGCTGAATTGATGGATCACAGCGGCATTACATACAACGAAGTGATCGACCTTCTTTCGTCTGTCCCCCAGGATGTTTCAATGCGTATCGCGTTTTTAAAAGCAGCGCAGCGCTGTGTCATAGAGCGCGTAGATGATTGGATCATCGTTTCTTCACACTTGAATTCTTTCGGGGGCGCCGCAGCCTCAAGCCTTGTATCAATTGGCGCAGATGTTGCTTTTGTCGGCGCTAAAAGGGATGATGTTGTAAAAGTGAGCGCAAGAGCACGGCGGGAGATCCAGGGTGCAGGGATAAATCTTGCAAAATTGATGGAAGATATAAGTGCAAAATTCAACGGGACAGGAGGAGGTCATGAAGGCGCTGCAGGAATGGATCTGAGCGGTGAGACTGATGTTATACTTTCAGCCTGCGTTGAGCATGTGAAGGCGTCACTTTCAAAAAAAGATAAACCCGGAACAGTAAAAAATTCTATTAGTTTCTCTGTCTCATCAGCTGATTAATTGCAGCAACTAGCGCTTCAACTGATGCCATGACTATATCTTCATTCGTGGCGCGCGCTGAAACGACCCTGCCCCTCTCATCCTCAACTCCAATAAGCACTTCTGCGAGCGCATCAGAACCGCCCGATATTGCTTCGATCCTGAAATCGCGAAGTTTGAATTTATACTCGCCAAGAATGCTCGTTACCGTATTCAGGGCTGCATCCACAGGCCCTACACCTATATGTGCGCCGATGCGCTCTTTTCCGTTCACGATCGCTTTTACGGTAGCAGTCGGGGTTATGATATTTCCTGTCATGACTGATACTTCTTTCAGGACAATAGCCGCCTCTTCTCTGGATATGCCGCCCATTAAGGATTCCGCAATAGAATAAAGGTCAGCATCCGTAACACGCTTGCCTTTATCCCCGATATCCTTGATACGCTTCATTATCTCATTTAACTGGTCGTCAGTTGGGGCCAATCCCGCAAATTCAAGTGATTGTTTTACTGCATGTTTTCCAGCATGCTTTCCGAGCACGATGCGTCTTCTGTGTCCCACCATTTCAGGTGTCATCACGCCTGGCTCAAAGGTATCAGTACGCACGAGCACTCCATGCGTATGTATGCCGGATTCATGGGCAAATGCATTATCACCAACGATAGGCATGGTCGGTGGCATGCGAACTTCGGTCAATCTTTCCACAAGATGCGAAGTTTCAACAATGTACTGCGTATTAATGTTAGTCTTCGCGCCGTACAGCGAATGCAATCCCATAACAGTTTCTGCAAGATCTGCATTTCCCGCGCGTTCGCCAAGCCCGTTAATGGTTACCTGTACCTGGCTTGCTCCTGCTTCCACAGCTGCGAGGCTGTTTGCTACTGCAAGGCCAAAATCATTGTGGCAGTGAACATCAATAGGGATCTTGATGTTTGCATAGATCTCACTTATAAGTTTGAATGTTGCAGATGGAACGGCAATACCCACAGTATCGGGAACATTTATTATATCGCAATGTGCAGACTCAACGCCTTTATAAATATTAATCAAATAGTCAACATCAGTACGGGTTGCATCCATAGCAGAGAACATACATTTTACCCCGTGGTCTTTTATATATTCCACGGCGTCAATTGCCATTCTGTAAACTTCATCCCTGCTTTTCTTGATGGTTGAAATCCTCTGGATATCTGAAGTAGATACAAAGGTATGCACCATATCAACATCGCAGTCAAGACAGGTATCGATATCGGATTTTATTACTCTTGCAAGTCCGCAAACCTGGAGTTTTAACCCTGCATCGACTATTTTCTTTACGGACGCTTTTTCCCCGTCAGATGACATGGGAAAACCTGCTTCAATAATATCAACGCCCAATTTATCAAGCTGCCGGGCTATGAGGAGTTTTTCTTCATTTGTAAGAGAAACACCCGGTGTCTGTTCCCCGTCACGAAGCGTGGTATCAAAAATGCTTATTTTCTTGTTCCTCAGCGATTCAATTGTGTAAAAGACGATCCCTCGCATTTATCATAGTTATAGCTCCAAAATACTGTTTTATGGTATAAAGTCTTTTTCTATTATTTAATTCTAACAGGGAGGGTTGATAATTATATACTTGCAAAATTAAAAAGTTATGTAGTAAAGTATATATATTATAAAAGAGCTTTTTATGTTGGTAAAGGAATAACAGGATGGACTCACTAAAGGTACGAATTAAAAGACGGCTTGAGATGTATCTTGAGCTTGACATCGATGGCCTCAGGAAATTCATAATCGATATACTTTTACGATTAAAGAAACTTACTGTTGACCAATTATATAACGAACTTAACAAGAAATTCAGCATTTCATCCAGCGCAGTTGGATCAATGCTTGGATATATTCACTCGAAATTAGGCATTCTCCATGCTTACAAAGAATCATATAAAACCCCAATAGTTTATTCACTTAAGGAAGAGTATCTGGATATAATAGAAAGCGCCTTAAGCAAAAGCACTTCTAAACCAGCATAGCTGTTATCTCATCGTTTAATTTGATGAATCGATGGATGACGTTTTCATCAAAATTTTTTCTTTTTAAATTTATTATCAGCTCTTCAAACGTACCGATTTTATCACCAGAAACAAGATTATCCGCATGTGCCACTATTTTTTCTTCGATGGTCACAGGCATATAGTCTTTTTCGGGAAGCCCAAGACCCGAAGCCTCATCCATGGGTATCCCGGCGCCAATGTGCCTTTCGATAATTCTTACTACTTTGTCATTAAGCCCATTTTCAACTGCAATAGCTGCACCTTCTACGGCATGACGTATTCCATGCGTCTTTGAACGTCCGATATCATGCAGCAGCCCGCCTATGACAACAGCGTCAATGTCGATGTCTGCGGGAATCCCCCTATTCACTGAATTCTTGTTTATCTTCAGTGCAATTTCTTTTGCATATCCCGCAACAGTCTTACAGTGATCGATAACAGAAGAAGAACATCCTGTGTTTATAAGCAGGGATATCGCTTCTTTCTCATTCACGCGGCAGCACCGGCCGCAGAAGTGCCCGTGGTCATTTCCTCAAGCTGGATGATCCTTTGCTTTAAGCCATGTATTACCGATTCATTTTCCTGGTATATCAAATCCCCGCCGCAAAGCGGACATTTGAATTCCAGTTCAGCAGCGACTTCAAACAGGAATCGTCCATCCTGTTTTTCGCATAAATAAAATACCTTATCCTCTTCGAATTCAAGTTTCGTCTTGAGATTCTTTAAGAGCTTTTTCGATTCGATATCAAGCTGGCGGTTCAAATTGCTAAGGTCAAGTTTCCATAGGTATGTCAACCAGCCGCTGTCTGTATCCCTTTCTCTTCGATAGTTAGCAAGCCTGTTTTCATATAATATGAAAAGAGTGCGCCTGACAATATTTAATAAAACACTTGTCGCCTGGGCTATCTTTTCATCTGTGACCTCACCTTCGGGCATATTCGCAACTACTTTGTAACCTTCTTCCCCAACAAGATTTATTAGATAACCTTTAATAACCGGATCAGTTAAATCAACCAAAAAATTCACCATATCTTAATTGTCTTAATAGGACTTTAAACTTCCGTTTTATTCATTTTATCCTTTATATACTGCGCTGTTCTACTCACTTTTTCTTGAACCATCTTACGTGTTCTGGCGGTTGCAAGTATCGTCGTCACCGGTTCATCAATTGAAACTTCCTGTCCGGGATGAGGAATGTCTGCTGCCTTCCCTTTACTCATGTATTTGACCAGCGTATCAGAAATATCCCTGTTAATCTTTAATTTCGTATCAGCATATATGATATTCTTTGCGGCAAAACATCGGGATTCTCTCAATTCGGGAAGCTCACCAGAAAATGATTTTATATGAGCATCAAAAACGTTCAGACCTGTTGAGAGCTCAACAGTATCAATACTTCCCTGGAAGCGCGGGTTTACCTCAATGACATAAACGCCCTTATCGGTCAGCATGAAATCAATTCCATTTGAACCTTGAAGTTTGAATTCAATGGCGATTTGCTTTGAATACTCTTCCATCTTTTTCCTGAATATTGTATCAAACGGGGTGACATTGCCGCAATAAGCAAAAGGCAATCTTGTGAGCCTCTGGATCCCTATCAACTGTTCATTTACAGCGACAACTACCGCCTCATCCCCCGTACTTATTACCGAAGCGCTGCATGGTATTCCCTCCACGAATTCCTGGGCGATGAACTCATGTGAATCCCTTCGCTCTCTGAATAGGTTCAATTCTTCATCGTTCCTGACTTTAATATTCTTCATTCCACCCGACCCTGATATTGGTTTTACCATAAGCGGGAATCCTAAAACATCTGCCTTCTCAATTGGTTCAGTCCCTGGATGCGGGATTCCCATCGAGCGAAGTTTCTTCGGGAGTTTGGATTTGTTTCCCGCTTCTTCCATTATCTCTTCGGGGTTGTTCAGCGCATTTTTAAATTTCAGGTGCTCAAAACCCGGACCAAGGACAATGGCATCGGCACCGCCAAAGGAGCCAATATTATGCTGTAATTCCCTGTCATCCATATGCTCAATGATTTGCGCCTTGGTGGCGCATTTTTGCATATCCACATCCCCAAAGCGGTCAAGAGCATAAACAGTATATCCTGCACGTCTTGCTGAGCATGCAATACTGCGGACACTGTTTCCGATAACGATGACTTTCTTAACGCCAGTCATAATCCTTCTTCTCTGTGCTCAGATATGAAAATTAACAACGAACTCGTACGAACTCCATACGAACTCACGCCACCGGAGTTCGTTCCAGTTCGTTTTAGTTCGTTGTTTTTTTTAATAGACATGAATATTATATTTAAATTCTCCCGGTGTCTATTACCTCTTTTCCCGCCCTCTGTGGTACAATCTCACATTTTGCATCTGAAAAATGTGTCCTCAGGGCATCATTACCCGATGCGGCCTGTAACCTGTCAAGCGTGATGGCAAGCGCTGCAACCTCTGAATGCGGCTGGTTTCCCACAGCTATATTCCAGTCGGCAAGCCCGTAGAGTTCAGGAGGGACTTTTTCGGCGCCTACAATGATCATAATAGCATCGGTCGAAATTTCAGTTATCGCATCAGGAAGATTTATGCCATACATGGTCAGGTGGATCACTTTACCACCCGCTTCTTTCCATTTCTTGACCTCGCTTTTCCAGCTTGTGATCCTTTTTACATAAAATGAACCGCCCCATCTTCCTCCTGCATCTTCCAGGCTTTTTTCTATGCCACTGTCATCAGAATCAAGGAGCATGCCCTCGGCTCCCATAGCGCGCGCTGTGAGTGCAACGTGGGTGGTTATCCTCTGGTCTCTCTGAATACGGTGCCCGAGCCTTAATATCACTATTCGCATGAGCTGTGAATATGCGTGCATATATATTTAATGTGCTCAGTAATCTTTTTATCTGCATCTTCCTTTGAGCGTACATTATGAAAAAAACGTTATTAATTATATTATTATTTCTATCATTTATATTAATGTCAAACACCGCGTTTGCCATTTCTGAAATAACCATAAACAAGGTAGAAAGACCGCAAAGCGCTATTCTTTTTATTGTTGATGGTTTTGGCTCTTCATATTATTATCCTGAATACTCGCCAACCGCTCTTGATGGCTCATTACTCATTAAGGCAAAGACGCACAACCTCTCATTCGGGGCAAGGATCGCGGATATTAGAACCGGCCATCCCATTACGGGTATTGCTCATTCCATGATCGTGACCGGTTTTTCTGATGCAAATGAAGAAACAGTAGGCTATCCTGGCGCCACAATATTTGATGTAACAAAAGAACATGGTTTTGTTAATCTTGCTGTTATGGAAACAGGAGATTTCAGGAATATGCGAAACGAACAGGACATTATTTTGTACGCACAGAACAATTCTGTTGACGATCCCGTGATAGCGATCCAGGAAGATAAAGCTCCAGCCGGCATGTATGATTTGATGAATGAGTGGAAGATGAAACTTCCCACATATATGAATAAAACGAAAGGAGCGAAGAGATATTCCGCATTCAACAGGTGGGGAATAGATGCGGCAAATGCCGTGGCGACAGAAATGATACAAAAACACCCAACACAACGATTCCTCCTGACAATGAATGTGGGGGAGGTCGATAGCGGCGCCCATGCTTTAGGGGATGATGATTATGTGAAGATTATTGAGGCGCTTGATGCTGATTTTTATCCAATATATAAAACAGCCCTTGACAATAATATCGCTATTTTTGTTACGGCTGATCATGGCATGTCTTTTGCCACGCTAAACGCAAGACGGGGCGGGCACAGCTCGGATAAATATGCAACAAGGCTTGAAAGCGTGCGAATACCACTCGTTATCTTTTCCCCTAATATAGTAACAGGAGTCATTGGCGGAGAATATGGGCAGGAGGACATAGCCCCCACGCTTCTGGGCGTGCTTGACCTGCCAGCACACCTACAATATGCTGATGGCAAGTCCATCAATGTAAAAAAATATGCCAGCATTTTCGTAAAATCCGACCCGAAATACCAGGTATCATTATGGAATAATGGTCAAAAAGTGTCTGAGCGCTCGGATTCTGAGCTTATTTTTTCGGGGCTGCCTCTAAACTCAAGTTATACCCTGAAAGCAACTGGAGATGGCTTGAATTTTGAGGAAAAAGTGTCCCTTGATTCGGATAAGCAATTCAATTTAATAAAACCTGATAGCGGATCCGGTATAAGTAACAGGGGATTTATCGCAATTATCCTGATATTGATAGTGAATATCGCGGGATTGATGATAATCAGAAGGATAAAGGAATGAAGCCGCAGCCGTTTGAGTATCGATAAATCTTTAAATGTATAAGTGCTTTGAAAAGAAAGGATAAAGGCAGTGAAATAAAATGTCGTCAAAACCTGGAAGAAATGATCCATGCCCATGCGGCTCAGGAAAAAAATACAAACGCTGTTGCCTGGACAAAAAAACTATTGAAGATTTTGATTATTCCAAAAAACAGGTGCCAGAATTTAAGTTGCCACGTATCAGCCCATTGGCAATGATGAGAATAGAACAAAAAATGCTGAAAAATCCTGTGGAATTTGCTAAATTCAAAAAAGAAATAGAAAAAACGGGGAGGGCTGAAGAAATAGAGGATTTTATTTCAAAGTCATGGAATCTTGATAAAATAAAAATAATGAGCACTGAAGAAATTATTGGCAAATTGAGATCCATGAATGTCAAGTTTGATATTGAAGACTTTAAAGAACAGGCTCAAGAATATATTTCCGCTATCGACCTGTCTGAAGACTACTATTATAAACAGAAATTCCATGCAGAAGGACAGGAGGAGGATTTTATTTTTCTTGCGATCATAGAACTATGGGACAGGTTAATGCCCGAACACGGGAATGTGGAGATGATAGATAATTTCATGCAGGATGGTTATGATTGCCTTGAGAAGAAAGACACTGAAAAAGCAGTAGAAAACTGGGGAAAAGCATGGAATTTGATAACGAATCTCGTGCCACCTGATATTACAAATGTTGAGGAAGCTGATGAATTCATTCCTGGTATGACACAATCAATTCATAACTGGTGCCAGGATTTTGAAATGGAACTCCAGAATGCAGGTATAACAAACAAATCTTTTTTCAGGAAAAGAATCAAATATTGCAATGATTTTTGCAGGATTTTCCCCGATTCTGATGAATTAATAATCCATAACTTCAAGAGGGCAGAAGCAGAATCATATGCTTCCATTGATGATTTACCTACTGCAGACAGGCTATTTAAGGAACTGGTAGAGAAATATCCCGATAACGTCTGGGGATATGTCAACTGGGGAGATATTTATGCTTTTAAATGTTTCAATCATTTGAACTTCGAAAAAGCCCGTGAACTCTACAATCTTGGGCTGGGATGCAAGGACGAAAGAGAGATCGTGGAAGAAAGATTAGAGAGTCTGAATAAAAAATGTGCAAAATAGTACAGGAAAAACTTTTAATACCTTGAAGAAACTCAACTCAAAAGAGTTTTATGGCTTTTCACGTGATGCTCGTCCCAACCTTAAGCTGTCCTGCCAGATGCAGTTATTGCTGGAGTTCCGAAGCAGGATCCCCGGTAATGAGCATTGAAACCATCAAAGAAGTGGTAGAATGGCTCAAGGATTTCAGGAACGAGCCCGTTACCTTCACTTTCCATGGCGGGGAGCCGCTCCTTGCGGGCGCGGATTTTTATAAAAAAGCGCTGCCTTTGCTGGCTGAAGGTCTGAGTAATCTGAAACCAGCTTTTGCCCTGCAATCAAATCTCTGGGTCATTACGCCGGAACTGGCAAAAATTTTGGCGAAGTATAATATCCCTATCGGCTCCAGTCTTGATGGTCCGCAGGAACTCAATGACCTCCAACGAGGAAAAGGATATTACGAAAAGACCATGAAAGGCTATGAAATTGCAAAAGCCAATGGCCTTAAGGTGAGCTTCATTTGCACATTTACCAAGCATTCAGTAAAACAAAAGGAGGAAATCTTCAACTTCTTCCTTGAAAATGGTTATAATCTTAAATTGCATCCTGCCCTGCCATCTTTGCGTTCAGATGAACCTGAAAAATGGGCGCTTGACCCGGAAGAGTATGGAAAATTGCTGATCTATCTTATGGATAAATACCTGGAAAACCTGGGCAGGATCGAGATCATGAATATCGACCACCTGTGCAAAGCCTATTTCACCGGCAGGGGCACAGTCTGCACATTCGTGGATTGTATGGGAAGCACCTTTGCGGTCGGGCCTGATGGCAGTATCTACCCCTGTTATCGCTTCATAGGCATGCCAGAATATATTATGGGCAACGTCCGTGACCATCCAGGCAAGGACGATCTTGCTAAGTCTGATGCATGGAAGCTTATGCACCAGTTCAAGGAATATGTGGACAAGGAATGCGGGCAATGTTCCTACATCAAATTCTGCAGAGGCGGATGCCCCTACAATGCCATAGTGCCAACCGGGGGCAAAATTCAGGGCGTAGATCCTCACTGTAAGGCTTATAAGATGGTATTTAAGGAAATAACCGACCGCGCAAATGAGGAGATGTTCGGGTCATTTGGCATGGATCCTTTCCAACCTGGACAAAGAAGAAGTGCCAGGCCGGGTATTATGGCTTTGATAAATAAACGCTAATCCAAATCCATCGTTTTTTTCAGTCTCGGACGGGGGATGCGTATCATATCGCCACATATTGCCCCATATTTGCGCCTGAGTTCTGAATACTTATATTTCAAAAAATAACTTAATTCAGGGTGGGATGTTGATTCAATATATTCATCAGTGTAAATATTTATTAAATCGTCAAAGTTTTTTCTTGAGCTGCCGTGAGCATAATTCTTTCCTGAATACCGCCTTATATCGCCATTAAATAATGGGGAAATATGGTGCAATTCATGAAGCACGGTCGAAAGTTTTGTTTTAGGATTTCCATGATCCAGGTAACGCGGCAGGTGAAAATATACAATATATAGGATATTTATTCCATTTATAATGACTTCGGGCGCTTCATACTCATTCCCCCGAACTGTTTTTGTACGCAAACCTCCTTCAAAAAGCATTGGTCGCAGTTTTGCTACAACACCGTTCTTGTTGCCGTTTGATGGCGATATTGCAATAAGGATATTGTCAGGTAATATATGTTTGAAAAACGGATGCGTTTTTACAATATCATCCACAAGCATATCCATGCTGCCTGTAAAATCAAAACCCTTAGCGCTATTTTTTCCTGTATTTTTTTGCAGCATCCTTTAATGCCTCAATACCGGGCAATTTTTCACCGGCCAGGAAATCAATACAGGCTCCGCCTCCCGTACTTACATGGGAAAAATTATTTGAAGCTCCCATTTGTTCAGCAGCTGCCGCGATATGCCCCCCTCCGACAACAGAAAAACCGGATTTCATTCCTGCGTTTATTAGTTCACGAGTACCGAGTGCGAACTTTTCATTTTCAAATACCCCTGCAGGTCCGTTCATGACTACCGTTTTGGAGTTGCTGATCTCTTTTGAGAATTGTACCATTGTTTCGATGCCGATATCGTGGATGGGAAATTCAGTGTTCAGGTTGCTGACTTTTTCTTCCACACGCTCTTCACCCTTATTCAAGGCAACATCCACCGGAAGCCCTATATTTTTCGGGAAATGCAGGAGCAGTTCCTTTGCTATACCTATCTGTGAAGAATAGCCCTGCTTTTCAATGAAACTGATATTCGAGCTCCCTATATTAACTCCAGCTGCTGCAAGAAAAACGTTAGCTACCACCCCTGTTACAAGAACCCTGTCCGCGCATCCCCGCTCAAGTACGTTCTTTGTGACCTTGATGGAGTCATCAACTTTCGCCCCTCCGAGAACATAGATGCAGGGACGCTCACTGCAAGACATTCCCCGGTTCAGGGAATCGATCTCTTTTTCCATGATCCTTCCAGCTATGCTTGGCAGGGTTTCTGTGAAGCCGGTCACTGAAAGATGCGACCTGTGGGAAACCGAAAAAGCATCGTTCAGGAATATATTGCAAACTGCTCCGAGGCGCCTTACCATATGGGTTTTCTTGTGCTCTTTTGGCGCGCGTTCAAGCGATTCTTCTGAATAGAAGCGAGTATTTTCAAGCATGATTATGTCGCTGTTTTCCATTTTTTTGATCCTGTCAATAGCATTTGAACCAAAAATATCATCTACATAATTTATATTACGCCTCATCAATTTGGATAATATCCTCGAATGAGGCTCCATTGTTGTAAAATCACTCTTTCCGGGACGGCTCTGGTGGGACAGGATCACCACTTTTGAATCTTCAAGCTCCTTAAGTGTCAGAATGTGGCTTCTGAATCTGCTGTCGTCAAGTATGGTTCCATTCGGGTCCATCGGCGAATTAAGATCAAGCCTGCATAGAACTGTTTTTCCTTTTGTATCTATGTCATCTATAGTGAGATAATCACGAGTCATATCGAGTGTGTTTAATTATAAGAGGATAACATTAAATTAACGGAATGATTTTTCCATGAGATAACTTTGGAACTTTATTCAAAATCAACAATAATTTAAACTACAATCTCCACGCCATACACTTTTTCCGGATTCTCCTTATGTATCTTCCAGAAAACATCTTCACCCCATTTTTCAACAAGCTGTTTTGTGCGTCTTGGAATGGTTTTCGGCCCAAGCACTGAACCGGGTCTATCCAGGTCATCGATGTAATCCGTTTCCATCATAAAACGCGTGCCTTCGGAAAGCGCCGTCTCGATCGCCTTTTCACTTGCAAGGACACTTGGGAAAATGCCATGTTTCTCGCAGAGTGTGACCAGAGGCGGTGAAAAGTGCTTGACCACCTTTTCCGGCGCCAATCCCACACTTCGCGCGATCCCTGCGATTTCGGAAATCCCTTCCTCAGTCGCGCTTTCGGTGTGAACCTGGATTGTGCATCCTGCATCTCTTGCGTGCTCAAAGCCACAGCGCATGATATCATTTGAGGCGTCCCATATTTTGGGTTCAACCTCATAATGGGGACGCCCGGATTTTAATCCAATGGCTTTTCCTTCTACAACATATTCGCGCGCAATTTCAAGCCCGCCTTTCATTATCTCGATCGATCGCTCAAGTCCGAGGCGCCCGTAGTATTTTGTGAGCTCAGCGGGATGGACTCCAAGGATCACGAAGACCTTTACTTTTTCCGCCTCTTCTGCGCGCTTTGCGATTCGCAGGACTTTATCAAAGACCTGCCTGTAATCATCAGGCGCATTGATCTCCATTCCCAGAGACCAGGGCGGAAGTGAGACAAGAACGAGATGTGTGCCGCCGGCGCGCGCGAATTCGCGGACTGCGTCGAGGCAGCGCCCGGCGGGGTTGAGGTGCATGTGGTTGTCGAGGATGGGGAGGGTCATGGGGTTAGCGCTCGAACTCTAAAGGCTGGCTTTTAGCTTCCAGTAACCTATGTTCAGTGCCCTTTTCAAACTCAAATGGACCGGCTTTAAACCGATCAAGCTGATGATACAGAAATATAAAGACAAGCAGGGCAATCAAAAAAGATGATTGTGTCGCAAACATAGTTTCAGAAAATCTGGTAATCCAGAATAAATAAAATGATACCGACAGCGAAAATAACAGCACGACTGCAAGGCAAATCTGGATTTTGGAGATTTCAGGCGTAATTCTTTTACCAAGCTTCCGAAGGTTGCGAATTGCCTTTACATTCAAAGGCTCAAGAGCAATAGCTTTCATGAATTCATTCCTTGCATTACTATATTGTTTTAATTGTGCATATAAGAAGCCGAGGTTGTTACGAATCTCTGAAACAGCGGATGTCTCCATAGAAGCTGAATTTTTTAATGCTTTTTTATACTCTTTTTCTGCTTCTTCATAATATTCTTCAGCTAACAGTATATCACCAAGCGTTCCAAGTGCATATGGATTTGTCGCCTTAATTTGAAGTGCAATCCTAACCTCTTTTTCAGCCTCGTAAAACAGCGCCTTATCTTTTAAAAGATTCGCATAATTATTATGCGCCGATGCAAGATTCGGGTTGCTTTTAATGGCTTCTAGATACTGTTTTTCTGCCTCATCAAATCGTTTCAGCTTTTCTAGCAGGAGTGCATAATTATACTGTGCTGTCGCATAATTCGGTTTGGCTTTAATGGCTTCTAGATACTGTTTTTCCGCCTCATCAAACCGTTTCAAGTCTTTGAGCAGGATTGCGTAATAATTGTGCGCCTCGGCAAGCTTCGGTTTGGCTTTAATGGCTTTTAGATGCTGTTTTTCTGCCTCATCAAACCGTTTCAAGTCTTTGAGCAGGATTGCATAATTAGTATGTGCCTTAGCATAATTCGGGTTAACTTTAATGGCTTCAAGATATTGTTTCTCTGCTATTTCCAATTTTTTGAGTGAAAACGCTGCAAGCCCCGCATTATTAAATGCCATTGCTTTTTCCTCCCCTTCCAGACCCTGCGCCGCAGCGAGCGCAAGAATATAAGAGAGGTCGTATCCTCTAGCCCTTCCCTTTTCCGCAGATAACTCAAGAATCTCCTTCGCCCCTATCCCCATCTCCCGCGCCACCCGCGCTGCCTCCTCCACGCATGCGTCCAAGTCGCCGCGCTCGATGCAGGGCGCGAGTTTTTTCAGGAATTCTTCGGTTTTGTTATGTTCGGACATTGTAAAATCGTTCCTTTTATTTCAGAATTTTTCTATTTATATTTCTTAAAAATCTCTTCAATAGTTAACACCTTGAAAATTCCAGCGTTTTCTATAATGCCTTTATCATTTGTCAATATTGGTATTTCTAACATCAAAGATAATGCCACGAATGAAGTATCTTTCTCATCGAATTCCTGGCAGATAGCATAAGCTTCATCAATTCTCAAATTATAAAATTTATCGGGTTCAAAGATGATTTTTGAAAGAAGTTCCTCTTTGGTAAGCTCTACATTTGACTTGAGAACTCCTCTTTTTTCAGCTTTTTCAAGAATCAGATCCCAATATTTATCAAGTTCTTTTAATAGATATTCCGGTGCATATATATGAAAATCCCCCGATAATAGAATGTCCCTGAGTGTAGAATTTTTTGGGATTAAGGCGGAAATGAGAATATTTGTATCTATGACGAACTCAATCTTAATTTTCTTTTCTCTTTTTTCCATACCTCTCCTCTTATTATCTCAAGTTGCTGCAAGTCCTCTTCCCCAATATCCAATTTCTTTACTGTCTCCTCGATAAGTTCTCTTTTTCTACTTTCGATAGCTAATATTCTCTCCATTTGCAGTTTTACAAGTTCTTCATCTACCCATTCCGGAACATTAATTAAAATTTGTTTCATGATCTTACCTCATTATCAATAGAAGTTTTTTCGTCCTTAACCAAAGATTGAATTTCGCTATCGATGGGAATAAATATTCACATTCAAATTAATAGTATTATGCCAATTAACATATATAAAATGTTGCAGAATATTACAGCGCCACCCGCACCGCCTCCTCCACACATGCGTCCAGGTCGCCGCGCTCGATGCAGGGCGCGAGTTTTTTCAGGAATTCTTCGGTATTATTATTCATTATTCTGTCACCCTATTAATCCTTGAATAAGGATGCAGTTTTCAAAAGTCTTGATATTTCATTTGTATCATAACACACTGCATTTTTCTGCTGTTTTAAATGCGGATCATTCGACCATACAGGACAATTTAACTGCAATGCAAGGGCTAAAAAAGGAGTGTCTTTTTCATCGATATTTTTCATAATTTCATATGCTTCCTTTATCCTGCTGGAATAAAGTTCAGAAGGTATTATTTGTACAGATTCAAGGATAAACTTCAACGCATACTCAAAACTTTTTATTTGTGCAAACTTATTTCGTTTGGAAATAATATACTCAGTATAATATTCTATTTCACTCAATCCATCTTCGGGATAATACAGATCAAGAAACTCGGATTTTAATAATTTTTCTGTAAAAGCATTGTCTTTTATCAAAGCGGACATTAAGATATTGGTATCAATTACAATCCGTATTTTTTCTTTGTTTCTTTCCATGCTTTTTCTCTTACAATTTCGAGCTCTTCCAGTTCATTTTCACCTATTGAAAGTTCTTTTTTGCATTTCTCAAATAAAACCCACCGAATTTCTTCTTCCTGTATTAAATCATCGATTTTTCTTTTTAAAGAAGACACTGGTATGTCTTTTGGGATTTGTATTAATAATTCACTCATATTAACCCGCCTTATGTTCGTGTACAATTTGAATACATTCCATATATGTTTTATTGGATTGGTTTTTAATATATCCTTCGATTGCTTTTTTTCCGTGGACAGCTCCAGCAACTTCCCCGCCCCCACGCCCATCTCCTTCGCCACCCGCGCCGCCTCCTCCACACATGCGTCCAGGTCGCCGCGCTCGATGCAGGGCGCGAGTTTCTGGAGGAATTCTTCGGTTTTGTTGTGTTCAGACATTACAGATAAGTTAATATCCTAAAAAACATATTATTTATGACTTTAAAGTGTCAGGAGGCGAACAAGTTCATGTCGAATAAAGAGAAAAAGAAACCCAAGGATAATCCTAAGCCTGCGCCCAAGAAATAATAATTTAAGTAGATTTTTTTATTTTTTTTTGATATCTCTTCCAACGTTTTTTCGTTTGAAATTAGAAGCAATCCAAAAGCAAAAATAGGATTAAACAAATATAGCAGTCGAACACATGGAAAAGATGACACCGGCGATGCGCCAGTATTATGAGGCAAAAGAGAAACACAAAGATGCCCTGATATTTTTCAGGATGGGTGACTTCTATGAATCTTTCGGGGAAGATGCCGGGGTAATAGCAAAAGAACTGGGGATAACGCTTACTTCACGAGGCAGGGACAAAGAAGGCGGGGATATGCCTCTGGCTGGTATCCCATATCATTCCCTTGATTCATACCTTCCAAAACTTATCAAAAGAGGATACAAAGTAGCCATTTGCGAACAGCTCGAAGACCCAAAAAACGCAAAAGGTGTCGTGAAAAGAGGAGTTGTCAGGGTCATAACTCCTGGAACTGCTATTGATTCATCACTTATCCAGGAGCAGTCCAACAATTACCTCATGTCGGTTTCGGGTGAAGGTACGGATTTTGGGGTCTCCTTCCTCGATGTGAGCACAGGGGAATTCATGACAACGCAGTTCGCAGATAACCAGTCTTTTGACAAAATAATCAGCGAAGCTGCAAGAATGCATCCGGCTGAATGTATCCTTCCTCCAGCGCTTTTTGATAATAAGAAACTTGGCGAACGCTTAAGGGGTGCAAGCATCACGCTTAATAAATTGGACGCTGAATTTTTTGATACAAAAAATTCAAAAGAAATCCTTCTTAAGCATTTCGGGGTCCTGACTCTTGAAGGCATGGGGTGCGAAAAGCTCCCCCATGCTGTTTCCGCATCAGGCGCTGCTCTTTCATACGCAAAGACAACGCAGATGCGGGATCTGGGTCATATCCAGGGGCTGCGTGTTTATTTAGAGAGCGAGTTCATGGTGCTTGATTCCATCACACTCAGGAACCTTGAGATCATCCGGGGCATACGGGGCGAAGGAGGAAGCTCTCTTTTATCTGTACTTGACCATACGAAAACACCTATGGGTGGACGCCTCCTGCGGAAATGGCTTCTTATGCCCCTCATATCTGTGGATAAAATAACTCAACGATACGAAGGCGTTGATGAGATCGTTAAGAAAACATTGATGCGATATGACCTGCGCTCTATACTTACACGGGTTCGCGATATAGAACGCCTCATCGGGCGCATCGTTTATGGCAATTCCAATGCCCGTGATCTGATAGCGCTTAAAGTTTCACTTCTTGCCATACCCGAAATTAAAAAGTCACTTAAAGAAAGCGAAATAAGATCTGCATTCTTGTTGAGCATAGTGGAAAGGCTTGGGGATCTTAACGATATTGTCGCGCTGCTTGAAAGGGCGCTTCTTGATGACCCGCCGCAGGGGATACGTGAAGGCGGAATGATTAAAGTTGGGTATAATGAAAAACTTGATGAATTCAAAAAAATGTCCCTTCATGGTAAAGACTGGATCGCGCAAATGCAGCAGAAAGAACGTGACCGCACGGGAATAAAATCCCTGAAGATCGGATACAATTCAGTGTTTGGTTATTTTATCGAAATCACAAAAACAAACCTTGCGCAGGTGCCTTCCGACTATATCAGAAAGCAGACCACCGCTAACGGTGAACGCTTCTACACCCCTGAACTCAAGGAAAAAGAGGTTTTGATACTTTCTGCCGACGAAAAACGAATGGCTCTTGAATTTGAACTTTTCACTGAGCTAAACTTCGGCGTGGCAGCACGATCAAAAGAGCTTCAAATTACGGCGCAGGCTATTGGGGAACTGGATGTTATCACGAACATGGCAGAAATTGCGGTGAATAACAAATACGTGCGACCCGAAGTGAATGACAGCTGCAATATTCTCATAAGGGATGGACGGCATCCTGCTGTTGAATATGCCCTTACCGGCGGTTTTGTTCCGAATGATACGCACATGGATTGCCAGGAAAACCAGTTCCTGCTCCTGACAGGTCCGAACATGGCCGGAAAATCCACGTACATGAGACAAAACGCACTTATCGTTGTAATGGCGCAGATCGGCAGTTTTGTGCCTGCGACTTATGCTTCCATCGGGCTTGTGGATAGGATATTCACACGCGTAGGCGCCTTTGATGATCTTGCAAGCGGACAGAGCACGTTCATGATAGAGATGGTGGAACTTGCGAATATCCTTAACAATGCTACGCCAAAGAGCCTTATCCTGCTTGATGAGATCGGAAGGGGCACAAGCACTTATGATGGTTTTAGCATTGCAAAAGCAGTGGTTGAGTTCATCCATAATAAAGACCGCCTGGGCGTCCGGGCGCTTTTTGCCACGCATTATCACCAGCTAACAACACTTAGCAGCGTTCTTAAACGTGTGAAGAATTTCCATGTCGCAGTAAAAGAAGAAGGTAATGACCTGGTATTTTTGCGAAAGATAATTCCGGGGGCAACTGACAGAAGTTATGGCATCCATGTGGCAAGGCTTGCAGGTGTTCCTCTCAAGGTGACGCAAAGGGCAAAGGAGATCTTAAAGGAGGTCGAGAGCGCAAGCGTCATGGGGCGCGCGAAGGACAGCGCGAAATATACGCAGCTTATGCTTTTTGATGCTGATAATACTGCAAAGGAATCGCCTGTTGTTGAAGAATTAAGGAAGCTTAATGTGGAGGCGATGACACCAATTGAGGCGCTGAATGCGCTGGCCGAGCTTAAGAAGAAAGCGGGAGAGAAATAAAAGCACCAGCAATGTAAGTTTAGAAAATTACCCGAAAAACCACCATTAGTAGAAGGCGACGAGAGGGGGACTTGAACCCCCGAGCTCCTTGCGGAACACAGGGTTAGCAACCCTGCGCCATACCGGGCTTGGCTATCTCGTCAAAGCTTTTTTTGTAAAAAGCACAAAACGGTATCGATATTGGATAATTTAAGTGATCCTTTTAGACAAAAGGATATCTCAAAATCAATATTAGATAAGCGTATTGAGTTTGCTTACACGTTTTTAAACCATATAAAGGTTATAGACAAACTTTTCAAATTTATTGGATTAATACAGTTAAGGGCAATTATTGGCTTGATCATACTGTCATGAGAATTAAAAGCATTACGCCGAGGGAGGGAATTGAACCCTCGTGGGGCGAAGCCCCACAAGCTTTCCAGGCTTGCGCCTTAGCCGCTAGACTACCTCGGCACGCGGATTTATAACGGCTCACAAAATAGAATTAAGAACCATCTTAGAGCACCCAATACATTTTTGAAGTATAAAAAACCTGTTAAAGATTATTTTGCTTTTGCCTTCCATCCCTTAGCATAGGTTCCTTCTTCCATGAACACCCTGTCAGTACTCACAACTATCCCTGTGGCAGCTCTCAGGATATCTGCGGACTTCATCTGGGCATATCCGAAGGAGACTCCCTCGCCCTTTAACGTATATACCGCAACAATATCACCCTTTTCGATCCCGGACTCAAGGGTAAGAACACCAGGCGCTGCAAGACCTGCGCCGTGGCATATCGCATCCACCGCATTATCCCGTATTACGATCTTTGGAAGATGTGAAAGTCCGAATTCCATGGGGCTGATCACTTTTCTCAAGGGGGCTTCATTCCCGTTCTCTTTCCATTCGACATAAGCATCCTGTAAGTCCTGGAGTGTGATCAATTTTTCATCTTCGCGAAAAGGCCCTGACTTCGTGCGCCGCAATTCCTGCATGTGTGCTCCAGTCCCCATCGCTATTCCCATATCATGGCATAATTTCCGGATGTAGGTTCCAGCTTCGCAACCGACCCTGAAAAGGACATTATTATCATCGATCTCAAGAAGCTCATTATAATAAATTGTCCGTACCCTTGTTTCACGTCTTACCGCAGATTTAATAGAAGGCTTCTGGAAAATATCACCCGTGAAATCTTTAATAACAGTTTTTATTATGCCCTCAGGCATCGCTTTATGAAGTTTCATAAGGCATACATACTCTTTTCCAGCAAGTAGAAGACCATCAACAGCTTTTGTTGAATCCTCAAGCATAATTGGGAGAAGTCCTGTAACATTAGGATCAAGAGTGCCGCTGTGCCCTGCTTTTTTCAAATCCAGGATTTTTTTCACATAAGAAGTGATCTCGTGGCTTGTCGGACCTGCGGGTTTATCAAGATTTATCGCACCCTTTCGCATATATTCATCGATCAGACGATCTTGCGGTTTCTTTCCGTACTTATCGTCGGTCGTATCTTCGGATTTTACAAGCGTCTCTCTTTTTCTTTCAGATGGGAGTATCATATCAGGTTTTTACCGCTTTTTGAACTATTTCACTTATCTCTTCAGGGTTCCACTTACTTGAATCTATTATCAGGTCATATACAGACAGGTCTTTAATATCAATGTCATAATATTTCAAATAGCGCTCTCTTTCACATTCCTCTCTCTGTGAAGTCTCTTCTATTGCCAGGGTTTCGGGTTTATTTTCCCGTTTCGAAATGCGTCTAGCCCTTATCTCAAGAGGGGCTTTTAGCCAGACACGAAGATTTGCATCTACAAGAAAACCGGAAAGTCTTCCTTCTATCAGGATATTATCTTTTTCCCGGGCGATCTTTTTTTGCATATCATCTATTTCCCTGTCGATCTTTTCATTACATTTTGCGATCTGGCCGAATTCCTCAAGTGACATGCATCTTTCATTGGCGCATTTGCGAAAGATGTCCCCCATCGATACCAGTTCAAGACCAAGCCTGACAGATAATATCTTCGAAAGTGTGCTCTTTCCGCTTCCGGGAGGTCCGCTTATTGTGATTATCAATTACATTCCGCCTATATTCAAAGCCTTTCTTGTCATCTGGCTGACCGGTATGGAACACAGGAAATACCAGAAGAGCCAGTACTGGAATTCCCAGAAAACCTTATCATTCAAGTTCTGTTCTCCCCAGAAGGGGAAGGTCATAGTAGCACCCGGGTTCTGGCTGATAAGAAGATAAACCCAATAGAAAAGGGGTATTGAAATAATACTTATGTAAAGCATGGGTTTGAACTGCTGTTTGAACATTTCCATCTGGTCGCCCATCATTTCCTGGTACTGGCCTTCCAATTTCTTTATCTTTGCGGCATTGTTGGATAATTGCGCCTGTCTCATTTCTTTTTGTATGAGCTTTGATTTCTCCTGGACACGTCTCATCAAGCTCCAGTCCATCGTATATTTCTGGATAAGTGAAGCGTAAAGACCGGTAAAAGCCGCAAGTACGAAAATTATCATGTGTATTGGAAGCCCACCAAGGAGTGGTTTCAGGAACATATCCATTATATTGCCTATGTTTTCCCTCATATTCGGGAACATGATGATCCCAAACATTAAAAAAATGCCAAGAAACATTACGAGCTTATTTATTGTCTTATTGATCATATTTATCCAATACTTCTTTTATTTCCTCAAATATCTGTAGGATATCTTTACTTCCATCGATAGTCTTGAGTATTTTTTTGTTAGCATAATAATTTATTAATGGCTGTGTTTGTTTTTTATAAACATTCAACCTGTTCCTGATAGTTTCGGGTTTGTCATCATCGCGCTGATATAATATCCCTTTGCATAAATTGCACACATCCTCCTGTGCGGGAGGATTAAAAATAACATGATAGCTTGCCCCGCATTTGCACATTCTTCGCCCGGAAAGGCGCTTTATAAGTTCTTCATCATCTACAAAGATATTAAGGACTGCGTCAACCATCTCTCCTGATTCTGTTAATATCATCTGCAACACATCAGCCTGCGGGATAGTTCTTGGATAACCATCAAGCATAAATCCATTCTGGCAATCTTTTTTTGATAACCGGTCTTTGATGATCGTTATCAAAAGTTCGTCAGGAACAAGCTCGCCCCTTGACATATAGGATTTTGCCTTTAATCCAAGTGTGGTATTATTGTTAATATTCTCGCGCAAAATGTCCCCTGTCGAAATATGGGGAAATTTGTAATGTTCCTGTATTTTTTTGGCCTGCGTCCCTTTTCCTGCTCCGGGGGGCCCAAGTAATATAATATTCATCCTTATTCCATCAGATTTTTGCCTTTTGTGAAACCCAGTATGGAAGCACACACAGAAATCAAAACTATGATGCCAACTGATAAGTAAATAGTGGTCACACGGTCAATGTTTTTTAGTACTATGCTGTACAGCAGGTCTGCCGTCCAGATACCGATTATCATGCCCATGAATCCGAATACAATTGCATATACCGCACCTTTCAGGATATCTGATAAATTCATGCCTCTCATTAAGACACCGAACAATAAAAGCTTATCCATGAGCTGAATTTGTAAACTACTCAGGGCTTATAGCCCTGAGTAGTTTACTTCGTACCAGTTCGTTGTTTTTTCTTACTTTCTAACTGTTCGTACTGGTTGTTTACTTTGGCAATCCCAACGCAGCCCGTTTCTTCATTATATGGGCTTCAATACCATTTGCCGCTTCAACCATGTCAGTTTCCACAGCGATCTTTCCGCCTGTTATTCCTTCAAGATCTACTGTAAGGAGTTTTACAAGGCGTGGAGCTCCCGCCACTGGCGGGAGTGGCGCAACGTGTGTATATAGACCAAATGCCAGGGCAAATATTGCGTCAATTGTTGCTTTTTGTTCCATATATTCCGGAGCTGTAACCGCAACAGGAAGCTGGGACGGATCAACTCCAAGTGCATCTGCGACAGCCGTTACTAGAAGAGTAATTCTTCCCGTATCTGTGCATGTGCCAAAGCTTAGCACTGGCGGGATCTTGAGCAGTTCGCAAACCGCCCTGAGTCCGGGGCCAGCTTCCTGTTTTGCTTCAAGCGTAGTAAGTCCTCCAACCTGCAGGGCAGCATTTCCGCATCCTGCGCTGAGGACTAATATATCACGTTTGATGAGTTCACGTGCCATTTTCAGGGTATTGATGTCCTGTCCTCCATCCCGAAGAGTTGTGCAGCTGACAAGTGCCACAACGCCCTTTAGAGTACCTTTCTTGATAACATCAAGAAGCGGGTCAAGAGTTCCGCCAAGCGCACCAAGGCATGCTTCGGTCGAGAAACCGATCACAGCGTTCTGCTTCTTGCTTGATGGATTTGTTACTTTTCCTTTTCTCTTCTTGAAGTTTTCAATCGCGATATCTATGAGTTTCTGCGCCTGAGCTGCTGCATCTTCAGGTTTATAGACTATCTGGTCTTTCATGCCCGGGACATTGACCAGTTTTGATACTGAAATAAGAGTTGTATTATACTTATCCTGGTATTCTCCTATTCCCGGAGGTGAACAGTTCATATCCATTGCAAGGACATCGATACCGCCTGTTGCAAGCGCTGGTTCGATAGAAAGCCAGTTTCCTGTCAGGCCAACGAAGACATCATCGATATTGAATCTCTGGGCGAGTTCCTGCCCTGTTTCGATGGAACCGATGATGTGAAGTCCTTTTGCGCCAGCTTTTTTGGCAATTTCCTGGTTTTTTGCCTCATAGGCTGCTTTGATCAGCGCTACGCCTATGAATGGTTCATGACCGTTTACAGCAATATTCACGAATGCAGGGTCGATGATCCCAAGGTCAACATTGACTGCATGCGGTTTGGGTGTCCCGAAAAGAATATCCTGTCCCATTTCAAGAGGTATCTGTGAGCCGTAAATACAGGAAATACCAAGACGCAAAGCCTTTTTTGCCAGCGAAACATAATCGCCGTCAATATTTGTCATTGTGCTTGTGACACAATCCGTGATCTCATTGAGTGGTCCTCCGGGAAGGATCCCAAGTTTTCTCCATACATCTATTCTTGACTTTGGAGCAAAACGAAGAACATTTGAAAGCTCAATGTCAGAATCAGAGTTTATTTCCGCGATCATCGCATCTGCTACCGCAATGGCGATATCTTTTGTACTGCCATCGGTTTTTAATCCCAGCTTACCCGCAAAGCTTCGAAGTTTTGCTTCATCGCTGATCTTGAAGGGAGTTTTACCCAGGGCTGTTGCTCTTAAAGTTTTTGCGACTTCCCTGGCATGGTGGGTATACGCTGCTATTCCCATGGTATTCAGGAACATCATGTTCCTCATGGCCATGGCATCTGCATCAATGCCGCAGACTCCGCGCTCGGCGCCGGGTTTTATCCTGCATGGGCCATTGCTGCAAAGCTGGCAGCTTATCCCCTGTTCGCAGAATGAACAGCGTTTTCCCTGGGCAAGGGCTCTATCAAAACTATTTGTCATATTATCCTTATGCAGGATACTGTGTAGTTCTATTACAGATTTGTGTGCACTAACTTGTTCCATAAAATTCCTCCTTCATAATAATTGTTATTTTCAATATAAAGGCTTTATTGATTTTGTTTCTTTTCTATATTCCAACCATTGTATTACCTTTTTAATGGTTGAAACTTAATAGTATCCGATAATGTATAAATATATTCACTATAAATTATAACATAAACTCAAAAATTGGCTAAGAACCCCAAGTCCTTAAATTAATCTTAAAAAAACAACGAACTAATATTTTTTATCTGACAGACCTGTACTTCTCTGACCGCAAGATGATTATATATGCACATAGCATCACCCCTCCTAAAGCAAAAAGGGCGAGCACTAGAAGTGGTGATCCCCGATAGAATTCAATTGCAAAACTAGTTCCTATTACCATTGCTATTGGCAGTAAAAAACTTAATATCGTAACATTTTGGGAAACCATTTCGTTCTCTCTAATGATACTATGGATTCTCAAGGATAAAACCAACGTTGTGAAATATTTCACAACTTTGTTTATATTCAGGTGAACCATAGAATATTGTTAGCTATAAGGACGTATATATGTCAGTAAGAAAAAACATTTCATTGGAAACTGTACATTTAAAGAAACTTGAGCCTCTCGTCCAAAAACACAACGGAAATTTCAGCGCAGCCATGCGTGAAATAATCGATTTGATAGATATAATTACAAAAGATCCGGAAGCTGTAAATAATCTTATAGACGGATTAAAGACTGACTATAATCTTACTGAAAATGTTTTTTACTGGTTGATCAAACAGGCGCGCGGAAGGCTTATTGACCCTGAGCATTTAAACAGTATAATAGATCCTGCAAAAATAGTATTGCTATCTGATCTTGAAAAATATCTTGATGACATGACAAATGGTGTGAGCTGGCAAACCCAGGTAAAAATTGAGGATTACAATGATAATGTAAATCCATCACATGTAAAAGTTGTACTTTCCGGAAATAGCGGTTATAAAATGGAATTTCTCGCAGGTATGATATCTTCCTTCCTTGTAATTAACAAAAAACAAGAAATTATTTCACTTAAGAGGGGCTCAAATAAGATCACAGTGAATTTCAGAAAACAATTGAATGTTAACATTGCAAAACAATCGCTTCTTAATTTTTTTGGGGAGATGGAGGAAATTTCATCGGAAATTTCCAAAAAACAGGATTTCTGGAAATGTATTGTTAATCTTTATAAACAGACCAATTATAATATGGTCACCTTACCAAAGAATTACTATAACGAATTACTGATTGGAAAAGAAGCTCCAAGCTACCTCACGACCCCTATTGAGGCTATACATAAGATCCCGATCAGAGACATACCTCTTGATGTACTTATGCAGACAATGAAATCGGTGTACGAATTCATGGGGATCGTTGAACGCATCGACGTGAACGAGAATTCTTTATATATTTATCATGGCAACACTGATAAACGTGCAATCAATGCGATCGAAAAAATCCTGTTGAATGTGCTCGATTTGAATGGGGCAAAATATGAGTCCAGATGTTCTGAAAACCTCATAGTTATGAGTCCTGTAAAACAAAAGACGGATTTATTGCCAGTACCTTAAGTAATACAAATGGTGACATTAATTGGTAAGATAAATTGTTTAATAAAAACAAACTGTAAGCTTTAATATCTTAGCCGTCTAAAAATCAGATATGGTAAAAGTTGAAGTTCTTCTTGCGACTGATGGTTCAGAATCAGCGAAAATAGCACAGATTGCGGCGTTAAGGATATCGAAGTCATATAATATTCGAATGGCAGCTCTCTACATTGTGAATGTCCCTTCTACATCTGAACAGGCTGAATTAATAAAATACGGTGAAAAAGTCCTGGATGAAGTTGTTGAGGATGGAAAAAAAATGGGTGTAGAAGTGCAAAAAATATTAAAACTTGGAAGCCCGTCCGAAACGATCCTTAACGTTGCAAAAAGCCTTAAAGTACAAACTATTGTTGTCGGCTCCGAAGGAAAGAAAGGTATAAAAAGGGTACTTCTGGGAAGTGTAGCTGAAAACGTAGTACGAAATGCCCAGTGTACTGTACTTGTTGCTAGATGATGACTAAAAAAATCCTCGAACAAATATGAAATATTCAAATATCCAGATAACGGCGGATTCAAGTGCGCAAGATATCGCACAGGTCGCGATGGCGATACATGAACTCCTGGGATTGCCTGTGACCATGAGAAGCCTTAATAAGAATGGCGTACGGATCGAAAAAGGAAAGATCCTTGATAATAATTACACAGGTCCTGTGCTTGAATGCGTCCTCAAAGAAAATAAGATGTTGCGGATCATTCCCACGAGTGGAAAATACGCCGGGATCCCCGTGATCGTCGTTCCGATAAGAAACAAAGAGGGGTATGGCATCGCTGCGATTGGAGTGGTTGATGTTGTTGGTACAGTAGATCTTGGTTTTATCTTTGGTGATTATCCTGAAGTGGTAAAACAGGTACAGGAATGCGTACGATCTCGTGTGGCAGTTCCTTGAAACCGCATATTCGCCAGGCTGAAAAAGATGATCTTGGTGATCTTTTAAACCTTGAAAACATTTGTTTTAAAGAAGAAACATTTCATACGAGGCAGCTTAAATATCTTATCCTTAAAGCCAAATCCATAGTCATTGTAGCAGAATATGAAGGAAATGTCATAGGGTCGATGATCATCCTTTTAAGAAAACATATCCTGAATGCAAGGATATATTCTCTAAATGTGCATCCTGAATACAGGCGAATGGGAATAGCGAGGTCGCTCATGGATTTTGCAGCAGATATAATAAAAAAAATAGGATATGATAATATTACACTGGAGACCGGAATTACTAATAACGCTGCGCAGAATCTTTATGTGTCAAAAGGTTTTCACGTTGATAAAAAATTATCCAATTATTATACGAACGGTGATGATGCCCTCCATCTTATCAGGAAATTATGAAACAAGTTCAGTTATGATCTTTTCATAAATGTCCTTGTCAATAACATCTTCAAATCCATCGTAAATGCTTGGATTATCGTTTATTTCAATGACCCTGAATCCATCTTTTGTTTCTTTAACATCAAGACCATAAAGACCATTCCCAACATATTTTGAGAGCTTTAAGGAAATTTCTTTTAATTCAGGAGCAATTGAATCCCGCGATACTGCAATTGTATCCCCCCACTCATATTTTCCATTTACTTTTGATTTTATTTTCCATCCACCTTTTGGGAAGCAATACTTACATAAATAAATCACTTCGTTCCTGAGTATCCCGACGCGCCAATCAAAATCTGATTGTATATATTCCTGGACAACGAGAACCTTGGCTTTCCTGAGCAAATGTTTGGATATTTCAATGAATTCTGCAACATTGCTGGCTTTTTCGACATGTGAGGAAAAACGAGTATATGGCGTTTTTATGATCACTGGATACCCCAGCGATTTGAATATTCCATCTATATTTTCCGGGGAATAATCCCCATAGAATAAAATCGACCCTGGTGAAGGAATATTATTTTTCTGGAAAATATCATGGAGGATCACTTTATTAGAGCATGTCCTGATGGAATGGGGATCATCGATTACTTTCAAGCCCGATTGCTCGGCTAGTCTTGATACGATGTATGCACAGCTGCTTGGATCGGTAGTAGCGCGGATAAAGAGGGCGTTATAATCTGAGATTCTTGATATATCATCTTTATAGATAAATTCAAAGGAATGCCCCATTGATTCAGCAGTGGACTTGAATTTCAACAGGGCACTTCGTTCTGATTTAAGATCGAAATTATATGCCTCTACAAAACAGGCGATTTTCATTACTTTAGATACCCTGTTTTATCTCATGCATTTTATCATGAACGATATCCCACTTTACTTCCTTTTTTGTTGCGGGTTCGCAATGGTTCAGCACAATGCCGCCGTCGTCTATCTGGACCACCAATTTGCAAATTGGAATATTAAAAACCTCATAGAATCTTTTTGTGAATACTGAGGTTTCATCATTTGTTGATTCCCCGAACATCTGGATTATTTCCAGAACTTCTCCTGTAAGTGGATGTAACGAAACCGGAAATCTGGCACCCATGCTCATTCTCTTTATCATTCCGGGAAGGTTTGAGTTTGAATCCACCACTTTCATTGAGTTATTAGTGAAAGGATTCACGGCAAATAAAACTGCCGGAGCGTTAATTTCACTTTTAGCGGATGTTATGAGCCTGTAATCATTGGTGCGAATACCGTTCCTTTTGGCTTTTTCAATCAGCAGGGGGTTCCTGTATGCATCCATTATTTCTGTACAATTCGGTGTGACTTCTACTCCAAAGGTTTCCGCATGTGCAGATACATAATATCCCATTCTCAAATAACGGTAGTCATGGTTGATATTAAATACGCTGTCGTGTACTGGTTGCCTTAAAAAAACAAACGGATTAGAGTCGCTATCGTCTTCTTCTTCACTGACTATAATCATTTTTGATATCAGTCCGTTTGTATATCATTATAATATGAGTATAAATAAGTGACGGCTGGCAAGGCTGGTTTCCTGTGAAGAAAGTCCAAACATTGTTATTATTATGATTATTAAAATTTTAATAGATAAATTTAAATATGATTATAACTAAAATTGGAATTGCATGTCAAATTGTGACTCATCCGATTTACAGGCTAACTTGAAAATCGAATGACTACAACTCCATGAAAATGTGAAAGACTTAAAAATAGGAGGTTTTATAAATGGGAATTTGGGCGTGGATCCAACCAGTAGACAGGATATGGAAAGTAATATCTGATGATGAAAAAGGTACACTTCATGTATATAATGAAAAAAGCGAACTTGTCATGGAACGCAAAGGGATGAGCAAGGAAGAGCTCTCTTTCATAGAAAATAATTTCCTGCAAATAGTAGCTACCAACCTCTCAGGAAATAAAGACATCCAGCCTGCGGCAATCGATAAAATGCCGATAATTGAGCATAATTATATGTATGCTTGAATCTGTTATTTTTCTTCCATAGGCCACAAAAGATATTTGAATCCCTGAACTAATTATTGTAAGTGAACGATGAACACAGGATAAAACTTTTTGGAATAAGTGGAAGCCCGAAAAAAGGCGCGACCGATCATATAGTTCAGGAAGCGCTCAATTACGCAAAGGAGAAATATGACGTCGAAACCGAATATTTCTGCGCAATGGGAAAAAAATTGAACTTCTGCATACATTGTGACTACTGCGTTCGGGAAAAAAAAGGATGTATTCATAAAGATGATATGCATGAGGTTTACGAAAAACTTAAATGGGCTGATGCGATCATAATCGGAACTCCAGTTTACCAGGGAATGGTGAGCGGGCAGACAAAGGTCATAATGGACAGGTGCAGAGCCATTGCAGCCCAGAACCCACATTTTATCCTGAATAAGCCTGGCGCGGCTCTTGCGGTTGGTGGCGACCGCATTGGCGGTCAGGAACCCTCGATACAGGCTATACTTAACTTTTATGTCATAAATGAGGCAATACCCGTTGGCGGCGGTTCTTTCGGGGCAAATCTGGGCGGAGCTTTCTGGTCAAAAGACAGGGGGGCAGAAGGAGCAAAAGAAGATGAAGAAGGATTAAAAAGCATGCGCAAAACTGTCAACAGGTTGATCAAACTGGCCATAATAATGAAAAACGAAAATATTGATGATAGAGAGCCTAAAAGGTAGGATAATATAAAATATAAAGAGACATATTACAGTTTTACACTTATGAATATAAAGAGCATTTTAGAACCATTGGAAATAAATGAAATTATACTTCCAAATCGGATTGTATTTCCGGCTTTCCAGGCAAATTATGCCACATCTGAGGGATTTGTTACCGAAAGACTGCAGAAAATGTATGAAAATATAGCTGTAGGAGGCAGCGGTCTTGTCATCGCAGGAGGCATGGCAGTTTCGGATGATGGTACCCCAAACACGAATGCTATAAAGATCAGTGATGACAGACAAATTCCAGGTCTTAAAGAACTTTTTTCAGTCATAAAGAAAAACGGCTCTGTCGCCGGAGCGCAGTTGATGCATGCGGGGCGGCAGACGTTATCAGTAATGACCGGCCATCCTTTGGTTGCAGCCAGCGCTATACCATGCCCTGTAATGAAAGAGATGCCGATTGAACTTGATACTAAAGGAATAAAGAGGATACAGGATGATTTCGTGAATGCTGCTATAAGGGCAAAGAAAGCAGGTGCGGATGTGATCGAACTTCATGGCGCTTTTGGTTACCTTATCGGAGGTTTCCTCTCGCCATTTTCTAACAAGCGCACAGATGAATATGGCAACGATAGGACATTATTCTTCACAGAGATAATAACAAGAGTAAAAAGAGAAGTAGGGAACATGCCAGTATCATGCAGGATCAGCGCAGATGAATACGTAGAAGGCGGCCTGACAATTGACCATACGAGAAAGATCGCCCATCGCCTTGTGGAAGCGGGGGCAGATATTATAAGTGTGGGGGCAGGAACGTATGCAAGCATGAAACACATGTCTCCGACAAAGGATATGGGTGAAGGAGTGCACGTTCACCTGGCAAAAGCGATCCGCGATGTTGTAGATGTTCCGGTTATCTGTTCAGATAATATACGAAGTCTTGGATTTGCCAATCGCGTTATTTATGAAAAAAAAGCAGATCTCGTCGCCATATGCAGACCTCAGGTCGCTGATCCGTTCTTTGTGAAGAAATCCATACATGAGCAAACCTTAAACGAATGTATAGACTGTGGAAAATGTTTGTACTTTTTAAGGGGTGAAAAATCGGTCTCTTGTCCGCAAAATAATGAGCTATAGGATAGAAAAAAATGAATTAATCCACCTTTGCATCCACCACCACATGCCAGACTCCGGGTGCGTATTTTTTTATCCTGCGCTGCCCTGTTATTTCAACATTCCTTCCAATCGACCTTGAAACCTCGATTATCCGGTCAGCAGGGCGGCTCTCTATCGCCTCTGGCACTGCTTCATGGTAATGCAGGGTCCCGCCAGGCAGCAGGGCGTTGATCCCGGATTCCAGATATTCCTGCCCATCGAGATATCCCATAATAACCCGGTTCGCAATTCTTCGCGGCGTTACTTTTGCACAGTCTCCTGCGATTGGTTCAATGATATCCACAACCCTGTTAAGAGCAATATTTTCTTTTAAATAACTAAAAGAAACAGGATTAATCTCAATAGAAATTATTTTTTCAGGTTTTGCGTGTACAGCTATGGGAATTGAAAAATAGCCGATGCCTGCGAACATATCGACCACAGTCTCATCTTTTCCCAGTTTGCTCATCCGCTTTTTTTCAGCCAGGTTTCCCTGTGAGAACATGACCTTCATTGCATCTAGCTTAAAAAGGCAGCCATTCTCTTTGTGTACGGTTTCAGTATTCTTTTCCCCGGCGATGATCTCACGATCTGGCAGCCTCATCTGGCCGCTTATTCCCCTGTCAAGAAGTACGGTCTTGCATCCCGGATAAAATGAAAGCAGGGCTTTTCCTATCTCAACTTTTCTATCCATTATTTTTTCATCAAGTGTTACGATGATAATATCACCCAGGATCTGCCATCCACGCGGCAATAAATTCTTTTCGTTCTCAGGAATATCGAGGTCGTTGAATACTGTTTTTTCCTGCAAGTAATACTCTGGATTATCTTGATCGACCAGGGTGAATTCATTTGTTCTGAAATTTTCAGTGATGGGGATCTCGATAAAACCATCTTTTTTCAATAACTTTCTCGATTTATCAAGGGCTGACAAGGAAATAAGTTTTTGACGGACTGATTCCGATTCCTCCATCTTTACACGAACAGCCTTTGTTAATTTTTTCATAAATCATGATTTTCGAAATGCACTGTCAATGAAGTCTTTATGTTGCTTTGACCATACTTTATTTGGTGTGGTTTTTATCCATTCAACATATTTATCAATGAAATCCAATCGTTCCTTGAAATTGGTCTCTTTCTCCTTTTTTAATTCTTCTATATCAATTATCATCAAAACCTCCCAGGTATTTTTTGACCTGATTATCTGAAACTTTCAGTTTATACAAGAACATTTTGAGCAATACAATATTTAAATTCTCTTTGAAAAGTTTGAACAAGAACCGCGCATCTTCAATATCCTTTTCTGACCCCAGAAATAGCTTGTAGGGAATCTGCAATTCAAGAGGGGATAGATATAATGACTTATCTGCGAGCTTTACATGCTTTCTATTTTCAAGGGAATACCTGTCAAGGTCATTTTTTACAAATTTTAGCTCGATATTAGGAATAAAACTTCCTTTATTAGATATTCGAATGGCTTGATGATTTTTTAAATAATCGTTGTCGAATATTATTGTATCCTCTTTGAATTCGATTTCCATTTATTTTTCCGAACATAAAATAATTAACTCTTTGAATTTCGCACGATATACAAAATATCACTAAGGATAGAACTTGCAGTCTCGATAGAACCCGCGCCTTTACCGCTGATCGTGATCCTTCCTGCAAGATCTGTCAATATCGATGCAACGTTCAGCGTGCCACCTACTGCAAGCGGATGCCTTTTCGGGACAAGACGCGGCGCAACCGTAAGCTTGCCATCTCTTGCTTCGCACACGAGTTTGACGACATAATCATTTTTATTAGCAAGCTCCAGCGCTTCGGGTGTAATTTTGTTGATACCTGTAACGTCCACATCTTTATATGTGGCAGCCTGCGAAAACACAGAGTTTGCGATTATCACAAGTTTTATAGCAGAATCAATACCCTCGACATCGTATGTTGGATCGGTCTCAGCAAAGCCCAATTCCTGCGCTTCCTTAAGGACAAGATCGTATGGCATTCTCTCATCAGACATTCTGGTAAGAATGTAATTGCATGTTCCATTCAGGATGCCTTCGATCCCGATCACAGTGTTCCCGGCAAGAGCTTCATGAACAAGGTTGAAAATCGGGACAGCTCCGCCAACAGTAGCTTCGTACCTGAAAAAAAGCCCGTTATCTTCAGCCAGTTCTTTCAATTCACTAAAATGCAATGCCAGAGGTCCTTTATTTGAAGTTACAACATGTTTTCCCGACTCAAACGCAGCGCGCATATTACCAAGGCCAGGTTCACCATTGTTGATATTAGTTGGTGTTACTTCGACAACAATATCATGTTCAATATCCCGGATTATATCAAGTCCAATTCCTGCTCCAACTGCGACAGAACCTTTTTGTTTTTTCCTCAAAAGTGCAGCTTCAATATCAATACCATTTTCGTTTATTTCACAGCCTTTTGAATCTGATATTCCCACAACTCGCAGGTCTATCCCCTGTGTATTCAGGTATTCCTGCTTTGATAAGATAGAACGAGCTACACCCTGGCCTACCGCGCCAAATCCGATAATGGATAATTTAAACGTCCTCATGCTCCCACCGAATTCATATGAATAGGTTCGATCATGAGAAGGTCTTTCTTATTTGCAACTTCTCTCATAATATCAAGTGCCGTGCTTAATTCTTTCTCTCCAACTGCATTGATAACAAGGTATGCCGATGACGTTTTGTCAATAGCAGGCATTGAAAGTGACATGTCCACCACTTCTGCAAACCCTGTCGAATCAATCCTGTCTATAGTATCTCCCATATCAGAATGGACAATATGGCCGATGAGAATTACGGAAACTGTTGCCCGAAGTCTTTCTTCCCCTACCCTCGCTACTTTTACGCCGCTTTTTTCAAGCCGTTCTATGAGCTTATTCAATACCTGGTGTTCAATTTCGAATCTTATCTGGACAGGTATCGTCCCGCGTGGTGTTTTCTCGTCATGCTGGTGAATAACGCTCATGATATTGCCATGGAATTCCGAAATGGGCGACAGTGCTAGAACAAGCTGTCCAGGAATATCTTTAAGCTCAAGAGTCATTGAAACAATCATGTCCCCAACTATGCGCAAGTGATTAATAAGTTTTATTAGTCCTACATCCTTCTGAAACTCATAATCCCAATTCCGATCATCATTGCCGTAAAAACCATCAACACTGCCGTATCCAGCAGAAGTGGATAATGGTTTATTCCCAGGATGATACCGCGCATTGCGTCCACTCCATATGTCATCGGATTGATCTTAGTGACTGCAGCAAGCCATGGCGAAAGATCACTCACCGGGAAAAGTGCGCCGCTGAAGAAGAACATTGGCCACATTACAAAATTAATCACAAGACTAAAACCCTCAGGACTTGTAAGGTTTGCGCCTATCACAAGTCCGATACTGACCATGGCAATTGATATTAAAAGAAGCATCAGGAACGCTTCTATGATTGTCAGGGGGGTAAAAGGAACATTTAAGAAAAATAATCCGATTATTATGAGATAAATTACCTGCACCATCGCATCCGTTGCCCCGCCCAGCATCTTCCCGGCAAATACGCTGGCTCTTGAAATTGGCGCTACAAGCACTTCCTTCAGGAAATCAAGTTTGCGGTCCCAGATTATATAAATGCCATAGAAAAGTGATGTGAACAAAACCGTCATGACCATTATCCCTGGATAAATAAACATCTGGTAGGAGAATCCTCCAACACTCTCAATCGTTGTGCCAACACCTGCACCGAATCCGAATATCCACAGAAGCGGCGATATTACTGCCGAAATAAGCCTCTCCTTCTCGCGAATATATATTTTTGCTTCACGAAGCCAAACCGCATAAATTCCTTCTAATTCACTCATCGTTTCATCATCCTCTCCCAGAATCCCCCTTCAGCCTCACCCTCACGGATCTCCCTGCCCGTGTAATGAAGGAATACATCGCTTAAGCTTCCTCTTCTTACCTCCACAAAATCAATCGGGCCTGTATTAGAAAGCAAGTCCTGGAGATGTTTGCTTGCATCCTTTATCGAAATGTATTGCAATCCATCTTTTTCTTCAGCTTTCATAACATATTCAAGCTTTCTTAGCTTTTGGATATCAGGGATCTTCTGTTTGATCTTGACGATGTCCCCGGCAACTCTGTTCCTGAGCGCATCAGGAGAATCAAGCGCCACGATCTTACCGTAATCAATGATAGCGACCCGGTCGCATAACTGTTCCGCCTCTTCCATATAATGCGTGGTAAGCATGACTGTCATGCATTCCTTTGCAGCAAGTTCCTTTATATATTCCCAGATATGTTCCCTTGTCTGGGGATCAAGACCAAGCGTGGGTTCATCAAGAAACAAGATCTTCGGGTGATGCATTATCCCGCGTGCAAGTTCCAGGCGCCGCCGCATCCCGCCCGAATAGGTATTCACAAAGTCATCTGCGCGTTTTTCAAGGTTAACTATAGAGAGCACTTCATCGATACGCTGCTTTCTTATTGCTTTTGGGACTCCAAAAAGAAGATTGTGCAGTTCAAGATTTTCCCGTCCCGTCAACAGATCGTCCACGCTTGCCTGCTGGAAGACAATGCCTATTGATTTTCGAACCTTTCCAGGTTCTTTGATAACATCAAAACCATTGACCCACGCCTTTCCGGAAGTGGGTTTTAACATTGTGCACAGCATTGAAATAAGAGTGGTTTTCCCGGCGCCGTTAGGCCCAAGGAGCCCGAATATCTCTCCTTCTTCCACTTCAAGATCTAATTCGTTAACTGCTGTTATTTTGCCGAATTTTTTTGAGAGGGCTTCGGTCTTGATAACCATGATGTTTAATATGTATTTACAGGATAAAAGATTATAGTTGAAAAACTAACAATTTAACATATATAGGAAAACTAAAATTAGAGCTTTCTTACATCATTTGCGCTCTCAACCACTATTTCCATGGCATTATTGAATTGCGCCACTTTACCATCGACCCTTACTTTATCATCTTTTTTGACTGTATCGTAAACTTCCTTTGCCCCATTGTTTTTTGCGATGAATACATTAATATTTATATTTTCATTTGAATTTTTAATTGTAGTTGAGATCTTAAGTATGAGATGATCCCCTTTTGCTGTCATCTGTTTCTGAAGAATCGTTCCTTCCATATAGACCTTCTCACCTACCTTTGAATCAGGAGTATATGCGCTAACCACAGGGGCAAAACCAAAATAACCGATAATAAGTGATAGTACTGCCATCACCAGCAGTACGACCACTATTTTCTCTTCTTTTTGCATCATTTTATTATTCTATTGATACCAATGTCACATTAAAGATCAGAGTCTTTCCCGCTATTTCAGGGTTCGTGTCCATGATCACAGATGTCTCATTGAAGCTGATTCTCATTTCTTCCATTTGGCCAAACATATCAGGGACAGATATAGTTGTTTCAGGAATGGGATTGTGCCTTAAAGTGATGTTTGTTTCAGTGATGTCAACAACTGTCGTGCTAAAAGGAGCATCAGGTAACTGGATGATCGCATTCTTTATTATATTGGGTTTTAGAGTGATGTTCTTTTCATCAATTTTGACAACAGTATCATTCCATGGAGCGCCTTGCAAATGAACAATTTCATTATTGCTCACTTTTGCCTGGAGTGTTATATTTTTGTTATCGATTTTCACAACGGTCTGATTCCATGGGGCGCCTTGTGACCAGACTTCGTCTCCAACTTTTAGATTGTATATCAAAGAAACGGTAGAAGTAATATTCTGAATTGTAACCTTAATATTCGTCTCCGGAAGTGTCACAATATCTCCTACTTTGTGGCCAGAACCGAGGATTCCTTCAAAGTCACTGACTGGAACCTCAAGAACTGTTTTAATTTCTGTTGTTGCTGGCATTTCTGTTGTTGCAGGTACAACAAATACAATCGGAATTCCCCGTATCATCCCGGGATTACTTGGACCGTATGCTTTTTCAGGCGGAATCGTTAATTTTAATGTCTCTCCCACTTTCATTCCGATCACACCTTCATCAAATCCCTTAATCATTTGTCCTTTTCCAACTGTGAAATTAAGAGGTTCATATGCCCCGCCACGAGGAGGAAGATTGTTTTCTTCTGCCACTTTTTCAATGGAAGTATCAAAAACTTTTCCGTTCACAAAGCTTCCTGTATAATCTACAGAAATATTATCCCCGGCCTTCACAGCCGTATCAGTTTTATCAACGCAGCCGCTCAGCAATATGGCAGCTACCATAATTAGTAAAAATATTTTGTTCATAATATCTCGTCCACAAAGAGATGAGAATATATAAGTAATTTGTGTTTATTTTTTATTTAAAAGTCAAAAAAAATACTGAAAATAAAAAAAATAAATCAGTAATATGCTAAAAGCATATTACTGGCTTGTTTCGTATCTTTTGAGGATACTTATTACCTGGTTCAATAGGTTCTTTGATTCAGACAGGTGCTTTGCACCAATATCTGCTGCTTTGTCAAGGTTTGCGTCCAGTGTTGCCAGATTCTCCTGAAGCAAATAGATCAGGTAAACCATTACACACCAATATACTGCAAGACCAAGGAATGAAAAAATACCAATAGATACGAGTTGGTCATATACCTTAGCTGTTGATCCCCCTGGAACAATATCTACCAGTGTATTGATAGCGCTCATGAAATTCCAGATTATTATCAGTCCAAAAATCAATGGCACGATTATAGCCAGGATTAAACTTTGTTTGCTTAGCCTCATTTTAATGCCTCCGAATAGACTTTTTATGCTATCTTTCTATTTAAATATATCTTACCTTAATTTGTAAAATCTCTCTCCTACAAATTTCTCCCCCAGATATTTATATCTATCAAGCCCCCAATTTTAACATATGGAAAATATAGAAACAATATGTCCATCATGTTCACCGGATGATCCTGTACCACATACAGTACTTAAAGGTAAAAAGAACGTACTTTTGCAGTGCAATGAATGCAAATCAGTACATAAAGAGAAGAAACCCGGAAATAATCTTGTGAGAGTTATCGTTAATAAGGGAAAGGAATCCATTCATACAAAAGCCATGCTCACAGGAATGATCCGAAAAGAGGATGAGCTGCTTATAGATGATGAAAAAACTGGAGAGGCGTTCCTTGTTAAGGTAACTTCCATCGAGATAGGGGATAAAAGACCTGATGAAGCAGATGCTAAAGAAATAAAAACGATATGGTCAAGAGCTATAGATGAGGCTATTGTCAAATTTGCCATAAGCCACAGGGAAACTACGGAATCGGTTTCCATGCGCGTTCCAGGTGACAGGGAATTTGTGATCGGGGACAAAGTGGAAGTGAACAACCGCAAGTTGAAGATAGTCCGTATAAAAATACGTGACGGCGGTTTCAAAAGCAGAAAAGGTGTTGCCGTTTGTGCAAAGGACATCAAAAGAATTTGGGCTGATTCGGGAAGAAAAGAACCAAAAAGATTTTCAAAGGCAAAGGGCGAAAGGATCATTATCAAGAAGCGTGATTCTGTATGGAGTTTGAGATCAAAAGGAACAGACTCATCGAAGGACTCCGACGAGAACATAATATAAGCGAACGTGTTCTTGCTGCGATTGGTAGCATCCCAAGACACCTTTTTGTTCCTGAGAATGAGCAAACAAACGCATATGCAGATTATCCTTTGCCGATAGGATGCAGGCAAACGATATCCGCTCCACATATGGTGGCGATAATGTGCGACCTTCTCGATATAAAGGACGGGATGAAGGTACTTGAGATCGGAGCAGGTTCTGGATATCATGCAGCTGTGATGGCGAAACTTGCAGGCAGCGGGCATGTATATACGGTTGAAAGGATAGAAGCCCTGGCATTATCTGCGCGTGACAAACTGAAAAAGGCAGGCATCTCAAATGTTACTGTCATCGTAGAGGATGGAACACTGGGGCTTCCCCAATTTGCACCTTATGACAGAATAAGCGTTGCAGCATCATCTCCTGAAATACTTGATACGTTGACAGACCAGCTCAAAGACGGTGGGAAACTCGTGATCCCGGTTGGAGGATTATACCAGGAGTTATATCTTGTAACAAAAACTGATGGGATAAAAAAAGAAGCTAAAGGGGGCGTCGTATTTGTCCCCCTTATAGGAAAAAAAGGTTTTTCCTGAATTTTAATATCAGAGAGCGTGAAGCTCGCCTGAATGGATTTTCTCAACCAGTTTATTCCACTCGTTCTTCTTTAACCTGACAATATTCGTATCTTCGCCGATCAATACGTCATCGCCCACAGTTTCAACTACCGGGCAGCAACTTTTTTCACAAATATATACTTTCATTTGATCACCAATTGTATTTAAGCGGGTATAGATAATAAGTTTTACCAATCTGATGAAAATAAGTATAATGGCATATTCCATTAATTATATCTCTTTTGCAGACCTAAAATGTCGTCATGAAGTATATCATAGTCACTGGCGGTGTGATGAGCGGGCTTGGTAAAGGAATAACGGCAGCTTCGATCGGGCGGATACTTAAGAACAAGGGCTTTAATGTGACGGCAATTAAGATCGACCCTTACATCAATATTGATGCAGGAACAATGAGTCCGTACCAGCACGGAGAGGTTTTTGTGCTCAAGGATGGCGGCGAAGTTGACCTTGATCTTGGCAATTATGAACGTTTTCTGGATATAGAACTGACACGGGAGCATAATATCACGACCGGTCAGGTGTACCAGACCGTCATTGAGAAAGAAAGGCGCGGGGATTACCTGGGTAAGACAGTACAGATCATCCCGCATATTACAAATGAGATAAAAGAACGGATCCGGAGAGTTTCAAAAAAAAGCGGCGCAGAGATATGTATCATAGAGGTGGGTGGAACTGTCGGTGACATCGAAAGCATGCCTTTCCTTGAAGCGGTGAGGCAGATGCACAGTGAAGAAAAAGAAGAGGACATCATGTTCGTGCATGTGACACTTGTTCCCCTTGATACGCAGGGTGAGCAAAAGACAAAGCCTACGCAGCACTCAGTTAAAGAACTAATGAGCCTTGGTTTGCAGCCAGATGCAATAGTTGCGCGGTGTAAAGAACCCTTACTTTCCGACACGAAATCAAAGATCGCTTTATTTTGCGATGTCCCTGCAGGAGCGGTAATTAGCGCCCATGATGCAAGCGATATATATTATGTTCCAACTCTTATGGAAAAGGAAGGGCTTTCTGATTATTTAATGCTGAAACTCAAACTGACAGAAAAAGAAATTTCCCATGAATGGGAAATCCTTATGAAAAAGATGGCTTCCATCGACAGGGAGATCCGCATAGCAGTTGTCGGAAAATATGCGCATCTAGGAGATTCCTACATTAGTATAAACGAAGCGCTCAAACATGCCGGTATCGAGTGCGGTTGCCGTGTAAAAGCAGAATGGCTAGATGCTGAGGAGTTTGAGAAAAAACCTGCAGATATTGACAGGCTTCTTAAATACAATGGCATTCTTGTTCCTGGCGGATTCGGCGTGCGTGGAACAGAGGGAAAGATTCTTGCCATAAAATTTGCCCGCGAGAATAATATTCCGTATCTTGGCCTGTGTTTGGGTATGCAGCTTGCGGTCATTGAATTTGCGCGGGATGTGCTTGGATTGAAGGATGCTAATAGTTCAGAGCTTGCAAAGACAGAGCATCCTGTTATTGATCTTTTGCCCGAACAGGAAAATGTCACGAATATGGGCGGTACCATGCGCCTTGGGAACTGCGAAGCTGTCCTTGTGGAAGGATCACTTGCAAGCAAATTATACGGAGGTACAACACTTATTGAGCGCCACCGCCACAGGTATGAGGTAAATCCAAAATATATAAAACAGATCGAGGCAAAGGGCATGAAATTCACGGGCAGGAACGATCACAGGATGGAGATCGCTGAGATATCAGAGCACAAGTTCTTCTTTAGCTCCCAGTTCCATCCCGAATTCAAATCGCGCCCGGGAAAACCATCGCCGCCGTTTTTGGCATTTGTGAGAGCTGCGCTGCAGTGATTTTGATCAACAAGATTTTAATAAATAAAGGATTGGGGGTATTATGGATGTAAAGAAAGCAATTCAATCAAGGCAAAGTATAAGGGCATACGACACGCGCGAAGTGGAAGAAGAAAAATTGAACCGGATCCTTGAATCCGCAAGGCTTTCTCCTTCTGCCGGGAACCGCCAGGAACGCAGGTTTGTCATAATAAAGGATGCAAAGACGCGAAAACTACTTTGCGAAGCTGCAAGGAACCAGACATTTGTGGCCGAGGCGCCTGTAGTAATTGTAGCATGTTCGGTTGAATCCGAATATGTGATGTCATGCGGGCAGCTGGCTTATCCTATTGACACAGCAATTGCTGTGGATCATATGACTCTCCAGGCAGTTGAAGAAGGACTTGGCACATGCTGGATCGGCGCATTCGATGAAAAAAAGGTCCAAGAAATATTAGCTATTCCTGAGAATGTAAGAGTGGTTGCGCTTTTACCTTTGGGATATCCTTCAGTTGTTCCAGGCCATACGGCACGAAAAAGCCTTGATGAAATTGTTATGTGGGAGAGATGGAGCGTTTGAAGCGCTTCACAAATTTTGTTGTAAAATCATGGCTTTGCGCTATCTTCAAGGTAGGATGAAAATTAACAACTAACTCGTACGAACTCAAAACGAACTATACGGTTTAATATTTCAAGTGCGAAATGTGGATTTGATTAGAAGATTTCTTATTATAAATCGTTTTAAATTATATAGTATGTATAACTACATACTATATAATTTTGCCAAAAAACGATATCTATAGATGGTACTATCAAATTTTGATGGTGTTTTCCAACGGTAATGTGAGAAAAAAGCTTTCAGAACAAAAAGATCATAATTGAACATCGCTTACAGGCGCCGATGCTTCCACAACACAAAAGAGTCTTGACAATCCGAACCCGCGTATGATGGCGCCCAGAGTTACGCCTCTGGCGGGCGTGTCCACGTCAACCGTTGCGCCAGTTGAAGTTGTGTTGATCAGGGTGCTGTTATTAATATGATCAGACATATAGAAAAATGATAATTTGATGGATATTAAGACGATAAAAGATAGCATTATAGCAGATAATTATGAGATTTCCCAGCATGCTCTGGAAAGGGCATTGGAGCGCGATATCTGGAAAGAAGATATCGAATACGCAATTATTCATGGAGAAATAATTGAAGAATATAATGATGATAAACCTTATCCATCATGCCTTATATATGGAAAAGATGAGAAAGGCAAACCAGTTCATGTTGTTTGTGCCTTTTCACCGATCATAAAATTAATAACGGTCTATTACCCTGATGAAAATAAATGGATTGAATATAAGAGGAGAAAATAATGGAAGATAAATGCCAGTTCTGTAAGGGTGATTTAAAGAATAAAACAATCAGCCTTGACCTCTGGAAAAAAGAAAAGCTCTATGTTTTTAAGAACGTGCCTGCCAAGGTATGTGATCAATGCAATGAGAAGTATTTTTCTTCAAAGATATATGGAATAATAGACCGTCTCCTGAAAGAAAATTCAAAACCTGAAGAAACTATGGTTGTGCCCGTCTTATCTCTCAGGAAATTTGCGCAAGAGGGTTCGCTTCTATGCTAGCTCCGGTTTTTTCCATCATATAGGCGGCAGTTATGCCGTCTCCAAGCCCATAACTCAGGAATGAAGAGAAATATAGTAGGGATTTAATTCGTCCTTTTTTTGATATGACTGGACCCACAGTTTTTCCAGGTGTTTCTATCCCGGTCGTGTTCATTTTTATCATGTGTCATATTTAATGCTTTTCTTCTTTGGCTCTTGCTTGGGGTTTTTGCGTTTAAAGTAAAGCGGTTTCATCCTGTGCAATTCATCCTCTTCCATTTTAGTTTGTATTATGAGAATATTGTTTGTAATCTGCGCCGAAGTGCTAAGTGTCTGGACAACATGCTGGACATTGTCAGAACCATTGATTAAAATGAGTGTATCAATATCATCAAAGAGAATAACGGCATTTTCGATCTGTTTCATGTAATTTATAATCACAGTAGCCAATCGTTTCAGGTTTTTTGGACTCACTCCATCTTCGAATGCTTCATCTGATACCCAAACGATCGGTGTTTTGATCAAGCCATATTTTTGTCTTATATCCTGCAGCTTTGTGGTTGAGACGATTAATCCATAAATGCTGCTTTTAATTGTGTTAAGAAACTTTTCGTATCCGTCATCTTTTACAAAATATGTTTTTCAGATCGCAGGTCAGACACAGGTCTTTCATCGGGCAAACCGGGTTTTGAAGTAAAACAACTCTTTATGTTTTCGGTTCGTTTCATACAAATGAATATTTCATTACATTCACCGCAGTCCCCGTACCCATTTTTAACAGCGCATCTGTAAACTTCACAGTTTCGGTATTTATTGTCTTCATAACGACATCCTGAACATTTCTTATCAATGTATTGTGAACACTGTTTGCATTCCACCCCGCAGAAAGAAGTAATCGATATTTCAGGCACAGCTTTGATATTAAGACCGTACTTTTAAACCGCATAGGCAAAAAATATCCCCATCAACGCAGGTGCAAGAGATGAAAGCGGTAGTAAATATATATTGAAAAACAGCGGTAATATTATATTTGAAACAACAGCAACCAATATTGCAAGAACTGAACCAAGTATTATGATGTTTGCCTGCTCCTTTTGTCTGTATTTACTTGTCATGTAGTGCCTTAACAGTACATACACACCTGCTATTCCAAATACCGCCGAGTAAAGAAAAAAGTCCAGTTTATTCTGGGGATTTAGAATAAAGATATTGTTTTCCAGAGTCGATGTATCTATGGTCAGTATCAGGTTAAGCAGGTATATTGAGAAGAGAAGGGAAATGTATGTGAGCGGGTTTTTCAAGGGATTTTCTTTTTTTTGGACGAAAAGAGCAAACACGACAAATAATGTTATAGAAATAATAACACCGCTTAACTCTAATTTCATAAACAGCAATATTTCTTCAAGCGGCGCATTTTCTGTCATAATGCCAATATTGTATGTTCCCATAGACCATATTATAAATACGAGCATGAGAAGGACAAAGATAAAGTTTGTTCGCTCACGTGGATTTTTTGTCAGGGCATACGCCCCAAGCCCGACATAAAGAAATACGGAAATAAGTGATAGCATGACGCTGATTAGTGTAGATAACATATTTTACTCGCCAATAATATTTAATACACAATATTGGTTTATTTAACTTTCGTATTTCTCGTTACCTGCAAGTTCATTCACCAGGCATCCTTCGATCATAACTTCGCAGTCCTGCCTCCACATGCCCAACTTTTTACCCTTTCTGGATCAAAAAATGAAATTCCTCCCCAACCTGCGAGAGTTTCAATAACTTATGCCCCGCTCTTTTTGCCCACCGTGGTATATCCTGGACGGCAGCCGGGTCTCCTGTGACCATTTCAAGGACTTCTCCCGGTTCTATTTTTTCCATTTCAGTCGTCGTATTGAAAATCGGAATAGGGCAATAGAGTCCCACGCAATCAACCATTATTTTTGGTTTAATATTATCCTTTTCAGACATTGAACTCAACCTTTCTTATGTATTATGGGATTGGGAAATCTTAAGCTTATTTAATACCCAGGACATCTGACATTTCATATATGCCCTGCGACTTCTTCGAGACCCACTCTGCTGCCCTCACAGCCCCTTTTGCAAATGCTGCCCTGCTGTGCGCTTGGTGTTTTATCTCAATTCGCTCGCCATCGCCTGCAAAGAGTACTGTATGATCTCCCACGATATCTCCGCCGCGAACGGCATGGATGCCGATTTCTTTATGCCGTGGAGCAAGACCCTTTCTTCCATATACAAGCTCTTTCCCGCCAAGTGTCTGTGAGATTACTTCTGCAGCTTTCATGGCTGTACCGCTTGGCGCATCCTTTTTCTGGTTATGGTGAGCTTCTATTATTTCAATATCGTAATCATCAAGTCGTTTGGCGGCTTCTTGGAGCAAACCCCAGAAAACATTCACGCCAATTGAAAAATTAGGTGTAATAACCGCTGCAATGCCGTTGTCTTTTATCGATTTATCAATGATCGCACGCTGTTCAGGTGAGAAACCTGTTGTTCCCACAACGAGATTTACCTTATTCCTGGCTGAGGCGGTTATATTATTCACTGCCGCATGGGCTATCGTGAAATCAATAAGAACCTCAGGCTTTGACATTTTCAGGACATTATCAATATCTTTTGCATCCGTCACTGCAACGCCAAGGTTTTTGATCCTCATAACTTCGCCAATATCCTTGCCGATATTTGTGACATCAATGGCTGCCACAAGTTTCAAATCCTGCGATTTCAGGACATTTTCAATAATAAGCCCGCCCATTTTCCCGCAGGCGCCGGTGACAGCTATTTTTATCATATTATTCCTTTAAAAGGTTGAGGTCTTTTAATGCGGTTTTTAACTTTCGCTCATTATCGTCACTCATAGATGCAAGAGGAAGCCTCAGATCCCCTGCCGGAAGTCCGATAAGTTCCACAGCCTTTTTGATCGGGATAGGATTTGTTTCTAAAAAGACCGCGCGTATGAGCGGGGCAAGTTTAAGATGTAATCTTCTTGCTTCGTCCATGTTTCCTTTGCGAAACGCCTCAACCATCGAAACCGTAAGTTTCGGAGCGACATTGGCCACAACTGAAATTACACCGACTCCGCCGAGTGCCATTATTGGAAGTGTCAATCCATCATCCCCGGACAGAACCACGAAATCCTCATCCTGTGTCAGCTCAAGAATCCTTGTTACCTGGTCAAGGTTGCCGCTTGCTTCTTTTACACCGATGATATTGCTCTCCTTTGCAAGTTCTGCAACAACTTCGGGCTTGAGATTTATGCCGGTTCGCGATGGAACATTGTAGAGTATTATTGGAATGTCAACTTCATTTGCTATCTTCTTAAAATGCGCAAGCATTCCCCTGTCATTTGGTTTATTATAATAAGGAGTTATCAAAAGGGCTGCATCAGCGCCTGCATCCATGGCAGAACGGGTCAGCTCTAACGCTTCAGTGGTATTATTTGAACCAGTTCCAGCAACTACCGGGACTTTGGAGCATTCTATCGCAATTTCTATGACCTTTTCATGTTCTTCGATCGAAAGGGTCGCAGATTCGCCTGTGGTTCCACAGGGAACTATTCCTGAAACACCGTTCTCGATCAGGAAAGCGATATTCTGCTCCAGACCTTCTTTGTCAACTTTATTATCCTTTGTGAAAGGAGTAATAAGGGCTGGCAGAACACCGCGTATCATAGATAATTATCTCTTTCTTGTGGCCTTGACTCTTAACTGTCTTACAACATATCCAGCCACTCGATTTCGAATAACTTTACTTTCGACGTCTGTGTATTTGGTTACGTTTTCCTTGTTCTGGTTAAAATCCAGGCTGAATTCATCACTGTGTTTTTCAAGTAATTGGGCTGTTAATGATTTTACATATCCTTGTCTAATATTTCCCATATTTAGTTATCTCCATTTTTTTTGTGCATACAACCCCATCATTCTTATAAGTTTCTGGAGAACAGATTAAAAACCACAAAAACCACAGATTTATTTTATCCAGAGACTATTTGATTGCAATGAATAAGATTCTATTGACCAATGATGATGGAGTATATTCCACAGGACTTAAAGCTGCATATTATAGCGTTTGCGATCTTGGGGAAGTAACTGTCGTTGCACCCTCGACACAAAAAAGCGGTGTTGGGCGCGGTATATCTATATTTGAACCGCTTCGGGTGTCGGTGGCAAATGTAAATGGTTTCAAGGCATATGCAGTTGCCGGGACTCCTACCGATTCTGTCATAATAGGTATATTTTCGATATTGAAGGAGCATCCCGACCTTGTTCTTTCCGGTTTCAATATAGGAGAGAACATAAGTACCGATACAGTGACAACAAGCGGAACTATCGGCGCAGCCCTTGAAGCCGCAAGCTATGGCATTCCCGCGCTTGCCGCATCAATACAGGTGATCGATGAGGGAGATAAGTTCGATGACCACCGCGAATATAGTTATGATTTTGAAGTGGGAGTCAAAATCGTTAACAGGATCGCAAAAAAAGTGATAAGGAAGGGTCTGCCGCAAGGAGTAAATCTGCTCAATATCAATATACCAAAACACGCGAACATGGATACAGAGATCGAGATCACCCGCCTGGCTCCGAAGATATTTATTACGGGCGTGGAAGAAAGGTTTGACCCCAGGGGCAGGCCGTACTACTGGATAAATGGCGATCTAATCCAGGATGCAGAAGAAGGAACTGATGTAAAAGCGGTCATGAAGAAAGGGCACATTTCAGTAACGCCGCTTACACTTGATTCTACTGCAAGGGTGGATTTTAAAGAGATCGAAGCATTATTGTGAGATGGGAATGATTTAATATCTCAAAATAGCATATAAACCTGAGAAAACATGATCTTAAACTTCCAGCTTACAAATGTGGAATCAAAGGTTTATTCAACCTCTGAGGATATTCGAAAATATAAGAATATCAATATAAATTACGATGTAAATCTTAAAAATCCCTTACTCGTTTCGCAGAATACTCCATTCGGGGAAAAATCAGTATTGAGGGTGGAATATACCTTTGCCATAAATTACCTGAGCCCCAATATCGGTCACATCAGGTTTGAAGGATCATCGGATTATTACAGCGACGAGGACTTAAAAGACCTGAAAGAAAAGTGGGACGCCGGAAAAGCGCCGGGCGATATCCAGAATGAGCTTGCAAATACCATGGTCGCAAATCTTGCCCCTCTTGCATTGCTCATCTCAAAGTCGCTGGGTCTTCCTCCATCCATGCCTATTCCGGTTATCAATTTCCAGCAGGCACAACAGAAGAAAAAGGAAGAACCCAGTTATTATCACGGGTAGAGAAAAAAAATCGTCATCTACCAATTTATTTTTTTGTAAAGCCTATGGCGCTCTTGCTTTGATCTTATCTGACCCGCAATTCGGGCATTTCATTGCACCCTTTTTCATAAAAGTTTTCTTGCATGAAACACACCAGAACATTGAACTTCCTTTTTTCATTTCTTCAAGGTCTTCTGGCATTATTGAGAATCCTGAATAGGTACTGCACATGATTCCAACCTCCGGTTGTATTATATTGGTTTGTACCTTTCGATATTTTAAACTTTCGTTATCAATATCAAAATATCTTTTCCCACAAAGCAAAAAATTATAGTGCAGCAAATTGATGAGACCACCATGCACTTAAATCCCATCGTCCGCTTAGACCATGTATCTTTTATTCGAAATAGCAACAGGATACTGCATGACATAGACCTGTGCATCGATCATGGCCAGCACTGGGCGATAATCGGCCAAAACGGTTCGGGAAAGACAAGTCTTATAAGTATTATAAATGGTTATCACCAGCCATCGCAAGGTAAAGCATGTGTCCTGGGGAAAAAATTCGGCTCTACAGACCTGCGGGAACTGCGGCTGCATATCGGGGAATGCAGCTCTGAGATACGAAATATGATCCATCAATGGGAACCGGTCAGGGATATTGTTCTTTCAGGAAAGTTTGCAAGTATAGGCTTGTATGAGACTCCATCCGCTAAAGACCATAAGCGAGCTTGTGATCTAATTGATATATTTGGATTATCTGGTATGTCAGACCGCAGATTTGAAACCCTTTCAGATGGTGAAAAACAAAAAACACTCCTTGCCAGGGCGCTCATGCCTGAACCTGAATTGCTGCTCCTTGATGAGCCCTGCTCAGGACTTGATATTAAAGCAAGGGAAGAATTGCTTACAGCTGTGCAGAAAATGACCGTTATGGAAGGAGGACCGACTTTAATTTATATTACGCATCATATCGAAGAGATTCTGCCTTCTATAACCCATGTACTTGCCCTGCGAAAAGGCAAAGTGATAGCAAGCGGCGCAAGAGAAGAAGTACTTACTGATGAATTGCTCAGCAGGACTTTTGAGGTGCCTGTTGAGCTGCATGAGAAGGGAGGGCGCTTATGGGTAGTGGTTTATAAGACTACAGAGCCGGTTTTGAACACACGTACATAAATGAATATGAAGAGAGATGAACATATATTAAATTCCATCAGGCCCTTTTCCTTTTCCTCGTATCCCCCTCGCGCGCTCCTCCATCTCCTGCGCCTGTGCCTCGCGGTTTGTTTTGCGAAGGAGGGCAGTGGGAGTTTTCGATAAGGGGGCTATGTTGGCGTGATTTTTATCAAATAATATTTCTAAAAGACAAACAAAGATTTACATATTAGTTAGACCAATATATTTCCAGATGAACGAAATGACGAATGTAATTCAAAGTATTCCTGAAAGATTGTCAAAAAGAATGAAATTTTTCATCTCTGTCGGTGAATATTCTGATGAACTTGATTTTATAACTGACGCAGTACGGCGATTAATCGAAACAAAAGAAAAATCTGTTGATCAATGGACAGTAAAATTTGAAGATTTGATCACAGATATTCCAAAGACAGAAAAATCAGAACAGGAACTTCTGAAACAGGCAGAAATAGTGAGAAAAGATATCTGGAGAAAGAAATATGCAGGTAGTGCTGGACAGTAATGAGTTCCTGTTCGCATTCCTTGCAAAAAAGAAAGAGTGTATCCTTGTTTTGCGGGCATGTAAAAGCCTGAATGCCGTAATTCCATCTATTGTTCTCGAAGAGGTTTCAGAAAATATCAAGATTGAATCTGGTAAAGACAAATCAGGAGCAGTCAGGAAATTCATTTCAGAATCGGGATGGTTTAAAGTAATTGACGATAATCAAATACCGGACATACTGCTTGAAAAATACATCACGTAAGGTCTCAAGAAAGAAGATGCAACCATTGGCGCATTTACTGAATGGGTTGGCGCGAAATACCTGATTTCAGATAACAGGCATTTCTTGCAATTGAATGCAAAGGATTTCGAAGTACTCAGCGCAAAACAGTTCCTGAACAGGTTTAAAGTTCCCGAATAGATTTTGCTATTTAAATTTTATTATTAAGTTAGCACCTGATTATAGCTAGCGCTCTTTGCCTTTATCCCCCTCGCGCGCTCCTCCATCTCATGCGCCTCTGCCTCGCGGTTTGTTTTGCGAAGGAGGGCGGGATTTTTCGAGAAGGTGGCTATGCTGGGTGATTTTTATCAATTGATTTTTTTCAAGTATTATAGGGGCGCGCCTGTGCTTGAGCCATTTTATTCTCTTGTTGTTTGAAAACCTCAGAAATTTAAAATCAATTGATTAATTTATATATTTTAACAGTCGTGGCGCGCGGGCGCTAAAACGATGAAACCATAGAAATCGCTCAACCAGAACAACGTCAAAGAATTAACAACTAACTGGTACGAACTCGAAACGAACTCACGCTACTTGGTTTTATCCCGTATCCCCCTCGTGCGCTCCTCCATCTCCTGCGCTTCTGCCTCGCGGTTTGTTTTGCGAAGGAGGGCGGTGAGGTTTTCGCAGACAGTTGCTAAGTTGGGATGATTTTCACCAAGGGATTTTTCCCATATTGCCAGCGCGCGCCTGTACATCGGTTCGGCTTCGTCATATTTTTCCTGTGAATCATAAAGTCCCGCCAGATTGTTGAGTGACTGCGCTACATCGGGATGGTCGGAGCCCAGAGATTTTTCGCGGATTGCCAGCGCACGTCTGCACATGGGTTCAGCTTTGTCATACTTTCTTTGTGCCCTATAAAGTTCCGCCAAATTGCTAAATGAAGCCGCTACATTGGGATGATCGGAGCCCAGAGATTTTTTGAGTATTTCCAGCGCTCGTATATACAATGGTTCTGCTTCTTCAGATTTACCCTGTTTTTTATAAAGTAGCGCTATATTGTTGAGTGAAGCCGCTACATTGGGATGATATTTGCCCAGAGATATTTCACATATTTCCAAGGCGCGCCTGTTCATTGGTTCTGCCTGGGCATATTTACCCTGTGAAACATAAAGCATCGCCAGATTGTTGAGTGAAGTCGCTACATCGGGATGATATTTGCCCAAAGATTTTTCCCATATTTCCAGCGCACGCCTGTGCATTGTTTCTGCTTCGTCATATTTTCCCTGTGAATCATAAAGTAGCGCCAGATTGTTGAGTGACTGCGCTACATCGGGATGGTCGTTGCCCAGAGATTTTTCGCAGATTGTCAACGCACGCCTGAACATTGTTTCTGCTTCGGCAAATTTGCCCTGTGCACAATAAAGTAGCGCCAGATTGTTGAGTGAAATCGCTACATATGGGTGGTTTTTGTCCAGCGATTGTTCACTAATTGCCAGCGCTCGCTTGTACATTGTTTCTGCTTCGTCATATTTGCCCTGTGAATAATAAAGCAGCGCCAGATTGTTGATTAAAGTCGCTACATCGGAATGATCTTTGCCCAGCGATTTTTCAAATATTTCCAGCGCACATCTGTACACTCGTTCTGCTTCTGAATAAAAAGCACATTCATACTGGTAAAGTCCCACATTATTTAATAATCTCGCAGCTTCCTCAAATTCAAATCTCCATTTTATTATAAGCTCATATCCAGCCTGTGCGTGCGGAATAAGTCTTTCACAAAGTTGCCAGTTCGAGAACTCAACTGCTGGAAACGCGCGATTTAAGGCTTTCACTGTTCGTTCTGCCCAGACTCGCTGTGTATCTGTACCAATCCTGTCCCTGATCACAGCCTGCACAAGCCGGTGAATACTGTAAACATTGTCATCGCGGCTTATGAGAGAATACTTGGTGAGAGGCAAAAGCAGTTCATCAAGAACCAAAGGATCTTCTTCAATACCTTCAATGGCTGACGATATCGGTTCTCCAAGTTCTGGCGCTCCTTTGATAATAAGTTCAAAAGGGATATTGTCAGGATTAAAAAAAGCGCTTGAGGTCAGCAGTTCAGCCGATGCTTTTGATGTTTTTTCGACCTCTTCAAAGTTCAATAACCATGTGGTAGCGACTGATTTTGGATATTTACCAGTTACAGGAGGATACTTTTTGAACATATCCAGACCTCTTGTGCGATAACTGGATAGATAGTTTGAAAAACCGGACTTCAATTCTTTAATATATGCGCCTGCCTGTTCCAGAGCCAGCGGCAAATAGTCAAGTTTCTCTGCTATTTTCAGAATGGCTTCATTTTCTGCCTCAGTCGGTTTGCTTCGTCCTGTGCGCTTAAGCAGGAATTCTTTTGCTTCATCAAGTGACATTTTCTCAAGTTCGACTGGATTTGAAATTCCAAGTTTATCAAATTGCTGCGCCCTCGATGTCAAGAGAATATGACCTTTATGATTTATTGGGATGTAATCTTCCAGAAGTCCGGGTTCATCTGCATTATCAAATACCAGAAGCCATCCTGAATTGTTTTCAAGCCAGCGCCGCACAGCAGCCACAATAAGGTTTTGATCTTTTGCATTCTTTTCAGGAAGATCAAGAACCTGCGCCAGTGCCGCATAATCAGAGATAAGAGCCTCGCATGAGTCGGCTTTTACCCACAGCACTGCATCGTGTTCATTCCGGTATCGGTATGTGTATTCAACTGCTGTCTGGGTTTTTCCGATGCCGCCAAGACCGCTGATCGCCTGCGCCAGGGCTGCGGCTTTATCGGATTTTAGCGAATTGTGAAGTTTCTCCAGAACATCCTCGCGCCCGGTGAAATAGGGATTGCGCTGGAATGGGACGTTGCAGGGCGTTGTAGATTTGGGTGTAATCTGAGGAGAAGATGTGATTTGGTTGGTTTTTAATTTGTTATGAGGATTTTTAAGACGGTCGATAAGTGTTTTGTAACCATTATCGGTGTCGGGTCTGTAATGTGTTGCATTGCGAAGTACAATTGGAATATGAGATTTTTTGGCATTTGATAATAATATTGGGATGATTTGTGTGTTTTTGGCTTTAGCCTCATATAATTTTTGAGTGATTATTGCTCCTTCCCAGATAGCTCCAAGACCATCTTCAGTTTCTTCTTTTCCTCTGAACCTGCGCTCGTAGGTCTCGGTGCATACCACAAGAATAAAATCAGCCTCTGCGATTTGATTGCTCATCCATATAGCCCATCCTTCGGATGGAGACGTTTCATTATGGTCAATTATGCATTCAATCCCATCGACACGCAGACGATCGGAGAGAGCCAGCACTCTCTCCTTATGTTCCTCTGAATCATGGCTGTAGCTGATGAAAACTTTTGGATTGTTCTGGGGTTCTGGCATGGTATTCGTCTTTTGTTGTTGATTATCTTTTCTGCATGATAATAAAGGCTTTCTAAAATTCTTGAGACGAATGCTTCAGGAAACAAAAGTAAACTGTAAAGCAACGCAGGAACACGGATTGCGCGGATGACGCGGATACTCGCGGATTGGATTATCCGTGAAAATCCGTTTGATCCGCGTCATCCGTGTGCCATTCGTATTCGTTTTCTGACTAAATTATTTCCCCTATCCCTTCAAAACCTTCTTCAAATAATACCCCGTATACGATCCCTCTATCCGTGCCACCTTTTCCGGCGTTCCCTCGGCAATGATCCTGCCTCCGTTATCCCCGCCTTCGGGTCCAAGATCGATTATGTGGTCTGCAACTTTTATCACATCAAGGTTATGCTCGATGACCACCACGCTGTTGCCAGCATCGACAAGCCTTGAAAGCATATCAAGAAGTTTCTGGATATCTGCAAAGTGAAGCCCTGTCGTGGGTTCATCCAGGATGTAAAGTGTCCTGCCTGTACTTCTTTTGCTCAGTTCCGTGGAAAGCTTGATGCGCTGCGCCTCGCCGCCAGAAAGAGTTGTCGCGGGCTGGCCGAGCCTGATATAACCAAGCCCAACGTCAAAAAGCGTCTCAAGCTGCCGCTTGATTTTTGGGATATTTTCAAAAAACGTTAGCGCTTCCTCAACTGTCATATCCAGCACCTGCGCGATATTTTTCTCCTTATACATAATTTCAAGCGTCTCGCTGTTGAAGCGCTTCCCGTGGCAGACTTCACAGGGCACATACACATCAGGAAGGAAATGCATTTCTATCGTGATTATCCCGTCTCCGCTGCATGCTTCACATCGTCCTCCCTTCAGGTTGAAACTAAAACGCCCGGGCAGGTAGCCCCGCGATTTTGCGGATGGAAGCTGCGCGAAAATATCCCTGATCGGTGTGAAAAGCCCTGTGTATGTGGCAGGATTTGAACGGGGTGTCCTTCCGATGGGGGACTGGTCGATTATTATTATCTTATCGATATTTTCAAGCCCGATTATTCCCCTGTGCTTTCCGGGTTTTTCTTTTGCATGATAGAACCTTTGGGCAAGCGCCTTATATAGAATATCATTAACAAGAGTGCTTTTTCCCGAACCTGAAACTCCTGTCACGCATGTCATGACGCCCAGGGGAATGTTCACATCGATCTGCTTTAAGTTATTCTCGCTTGCCCCGACTATCGTTATTTTGCCTTTGGGTTTTTTTCGCACAACGGGAACAGGGATCGTTTTGCGGTGACTTATATAATCCCCGGTAAGGCTGTTATCACAATTAATTATATCATCAAGGCTTCCTGTCACAACGACCTCGCCGCCATGCACTCCTGCCCCAGGCCCCATATCTACGATAAAATCTGCGCTTCGTATCATATCTTCATCATGCTCGACAACGATCACGGTATTGCCAAGATCCCGAAGCCGTGTGAGCATATTGATAAGCCGCCCGTTATCGCGCTGGTGAAGCCCGATGCTTGGTTCATCGAGAATATACAGAACTCCAACAAGACTTGAGCCGATCTGCGTTGCAAGCCTGATCCTCTGGCTTTCGCCCCCGGAAAGAGAGCCTGCCGCCCTGTCAAGTGAAAGGTAATCAAGACCCACATCCATCAAAAACCCAAGACGGGCCCGGAGCTCCTTCATTATAGGCTTGGATATGATCGCTTCTTTTTCCGTAAAACTGATCCCTTCAAGGAACTCAAGCGTCTTTTTCACTGACATGCGGGTGGTTTCGATAATTGACCTGTCTGCGACCGTGACCGCAATGCTTGATGGTTTTAGCCTTTCGCCATTGCATACAGTGCATGGATTGATACTCATATATTGCTGGATTTTTTCCCGTGCCTCTTCTGATTGCGCTTCCCTGTGTTTTCTTGCAAGGTGCGGTATCACCCCCTCAAAAATGCTGCGGTGTTCCCATAATCCTTCACGGTCGCGGGGCACATACCTGAAAAGCACTTCTTCGCTTCCACCATGCATTATTATCTGCACATGTTCAGGTTTAAGCTCGGCAAAAGGCGTATCAAGTGAAAAACCATAGTGTTTCGCAACAGAGACCAGCATCTGACGATAATATCCATGTTCGTATCCCCATGGCTCTATCGCCCCTTCACTTATTGATTTGTTTTTATCGGGAATTATAAGGTCGGGATCAAATTCCATTGTGCTCCCAAGTCCCTGGCAGGCCGGACAAGCGCCGCGTGGGCTGTTGAACGAGAACATGTTGGGCTCAAGCGGCTCAAAACTTATCCCGCATTTTACGCAGGCTGAATGCTCGCTAAAGAGCATCTCTTTTCCTTCGAGAACTTCAGCCACAACTATGCCATTTCCCTCTCGAAGTGCTGTTGCAACAGAATCAGCAAGTCTTTCTTCTATCCCCTTTTTCACGATCATGCGGTCTACGATCACATCGATATCGTGTTTCTGCTGTTTGTTAAGCGTGATCTCCCCTGTGAGTTCAAGAACCTTGCCGTCAACCCTGACCCTGCTGTATCCTGAATGCGAAAGGGTCTCAAATATCTGTTTATATTCACCCTTTTTCTGCCTCGCGATGGGAGCAAGTATATGGAGCTTTGTACCTTCGGGAAGCGACATCAACCTGCCAACGATCTGCTCAACGGTTTGCGGTGTTATTTCGCTTTTACAGGTGGGGCAGTGCTGTCTTCCGATGCGTGCATAAAGAAGTCGCAGGTAATCGTAGATTTCTGTGACTGTGCCCACGGTAGAACGCGGGTTCTTGCTTGTGGATTTCTGTTCGATGGATATGGCGGGAGATAAGCCTTCGATGTATTCCACATCCGGTTTATCCATCTGCCCCAGGAATTGCCGGGCGTATGCCGACAGCGATTCCACATACCTGCGTTGTCCTTCCGCATAAAGCGTATCAAAAGCAAGAGAGGATTTTCCTGAACCTGAAAGTCCGGTTATGACTATGAGCTTGTTCCTTGGGAGTTCAAGGTCAATATTCTTTAAGTTGTGGACGCGTGCGCCTTTGATTATGATCTTATCTGTGGACATAAAGAGAATAGTTATATATTGCCGTGGAAGACTAATAAATTATCGTGATGACCTGATTTCTGCATGGTTGTTCGGGGTTTAGAAAATAGTAATCATCCAGACGAATAGAACGCGGATGACGCTGATTGCGCGGATATTCACGGATTTGGGTGCCCCTCACCCGAACATTATCTTCAATTCATTCTCAAGCGGTTCTATCATACCTTCGCTATATCCATGAGTGCCGGTCGTAACGGTGTAAAACTGTTTTGGCTCCATTGCCTTTTCAAACGTATTCTTTGCATATTCTATCTGGATGATGGTGTCATTAACTGAATGAAGCATCACGAATTTTCTCGGAGGGATTGACTTAAGATAGGTTTCAGGGTCGATCGAGCGATAGAACCTGATGACACTTTCATCTTTGATCTCTGTTATCTGGGACTCGGTATCATATCCGCTTGTGCTGATCCCGATAATCCCGGAAATTTTCGGGTCGATAGCCGCTGCAATAATTGCAAAACGCCCTCCATTGCTCTCGCCAACGATCACGATCTTATCCGGATCGATCGAAGGTTCCTGCCTTAATACATCTACTGCCCTGAGAGCATCAAATACCATTTTATGTTCGACAGGTTCTTTTCCGTTCTTCCACAGGTCAAAATCTGATCTGAAATCTACCCCGCCCCTGTTTCGCTGTTCTATGCCAAGACTTGCATATCCCATACTGGAAAAAATATCAGCAAGAGTCTGAGTTCCTTCCTTGGGAACGGTAGCTCCAGGCAGGATAACAACGGCAGGCACTTTTTTCCCCGCAGCGGGAATTCGAATGAGTCCTTCCACGGTATAATCTTTGCTCGGAAAAGAGATGGTTTCAAGAGTATAACCAGGATGGGACTCGGTTTTGAGAACTGTGACATCGACCTTCCCCCGGTTTTCAGGATAAAAGAGAATTCCCTGGTCGCTTACGTTCCATTTATCGCTGCCTTGCGGAATAAGGAAATAGATAAAAGCTATAATGAGGAGTGCGCCAATAATGATTGGAATACGCGAATTAAAAGAGGAACTTTTTTTTCCTTTTACGGATATAACAGCTTCTTTCTTCTGCCTTTCCTTCTTGCCTTTAATTTTAACTGATGCGCCGCCCTTGTCTTCAGCAAACGTAACAAGAATGCTCATGTTAGTTATCATGGAATATCTCACAATCCCTTTATTCTTTTTGCCATATCTTTATATTTTTCTCAATCAATGGATGATGCCATCAAATCATTATGCGATCAATTTTTCTATTTATGTAAATATATTTTAATATTATTTTCAAATTCAAAAAAATCATTCATACAACTGCTTAAATTGTGATATACCATTTCATCATCAACCTGTCCGTAACGGTGAATCAGGATGTTTCGGAATCCCTTCATATCTTTTAGTTTTTCCCCAAGTTTACTGCTTATTACCTTTTTCTCAATAAGCATGTCGAAGATGGTTTCTTCATTCTTAGGTAAACCAAATTGTTGCGCTGAAACTATCATTGCCGAAACATCGATTAATGAGTCGATCGCTACTTCAATTGTTTTCTCGCAGGCTCTCCTTTTAATGAGATCATGCTCATATTCTACTTGATCAGGAAGCATACTTTGCAGTTCTTCAACATACTTCATCATCTCATCAAGTTTCGTGAGTATTCGCACACGATCCGATTTTTCCAAAATTAAACCCCCATATTTGAATAATACAACTCCAGGCGCGGTTTAAAATCCTCAAATTCCCGGATAGTTTTCATGAATGTATTGAAAATCTCTGTATAATCACTGTAATAGAGGACTTCACCGCCGGATAATATTTCATTCTGAATATATAATGGCAAATCCTGATAAGTTTGAATGTCAAATTTATTGCCAATTCTACCAAGGATTTTCATCCTGAACTGAAATCTTTCTCTCTTGTCGCCACTGTAAAAAACTGCAATGTCGATATCAGATAAATCTGTAGTTATCCCTTTTGCTGCTGAACCATATAATACTATAAATTTAATCCTGTCTCCTCCAAAATCTTTTATCTTTGTAATAACATCGGATACATCAGGTTCCAGAGATTTATTGGATTTAATTTTCATAATTTACGGCAAATTCCCTTCCCCCATCAACTCATGCTGGCGCTCGATATTCATCTTTATCAATATCTCAAATATCCTCTTTACTTCCTCCCCATCCAATCCCCTCACATTCGCCATGTTCGAAACCCTCTCCAGGACCACTTTGTTCTGGTCAACATCATTGATGGGCTTCCCCTCTGTCTTTTTAGCCTCAAGAACATCCTTTGCAAGTGCAGTCCTTTGTTCGATAAGATCAAGTATATGAGCATCGATTTTTTCAATTTTGATCCTTATCTCTTTTAGCGGCATGCTTTTCCACCATTATTATTGACTTTTGTTCTTATCACCTTTGCGCCTGGTCGCCCCCATACAGGTTCGAGTTTATCAAGAAGCTCAGGACTGCCAAGAGCCGTATATGCCGGCCCTGTTCCCGAAAGGCTTACGCCTTCAATTCCCAGTTCAAGCGCCGCCATCATGGGTTCTGTGCTGAATCCAAGGGCTGCGCAATAAAGGAAACCGTTAAGTGTCATCGCCTTTTCATAACTTCCTGCGACCGCTTCCCTGTAAGCCATTTCTACCCACTTGCCGATAAGTCGCGAGCGCATGACATTCGTTCCAGAGCTAAATACCTTTTTCTCAGGTGCAAGTATCAGCACTTCCGAGGTGCGCTCTTCCCTTTTAATAAGCTCCTTGTTCTTGTTATCCGTTATCACGAATCCCCCCAGCATCGAGGCGCATGCGTCATCAAAAGCGCCTGTGATGGTCACTTTTGCATCAAGCGCAGCCTGGACGCCGATCTTTATGGCTTCCATGGGTTCAAGCTTCTCTCCAAGCGCGTCAAGTGTCGCAAGCACGGTCGCATTTGCGGCGGCGCTTGAACTCTTAAGTCCGCTTGCTATGGGTATCTGGCTTTTTGTGGCTACTTTGGCGCCGGATTTTGAGCCAAAGCGCAAAAGTGTGAGTTCAACACAGCGCTCGATAAGTTTAGTATCTCCGCTTTCCTCTATGTATCCTGTTATTTTTTTATCATCTGTAAGTACTACTTCAGCTTCGGTCTTGAGGTCGATGCCAAAAGCAGCGCCTTTCCATGTGGAAATAGCATTGATTATCGTGCCTGCGCCATATGCATAAGCGTATCCTGTCTGCTTCATATTATCTCCATCTTTACTGTCGTAAAAACAGGTCCTCTTGTATCAATTTTTTTATTCAATCCAGTTATATACCTCTGTGCTATCGGGTCAATCTTTATATTTACTTCTGACGGCACTTTGATGATCCTGATCCTGGTTTCAGATCCGCTGCCATTCTTTGCAGCCTCTTCTATCTCTTTTACGCAGCGCGCCGCAAAAGCATCAATATATCTTATTCCCGTGCTCACACCATTCTTGAAAGCTTCATCCCATTTCGAAGTTCGCGGAAGCCCCAGGATATCGTTCCTGTAAGAAATGATCTCATTCATCGCAGCAGGTCCACAAAGCTTGGTATTATCTTCAGGCTCGATCACTTTCACACAAATCTGTTTATCGAACAATTGCCCTTCCCATGCAGTGAATTCACATGGGCTTACCGTATTCCCGTACTGCACGCATGTCTTCACTATTGCTTCCTGTATCTCTTTTCCAGTTGCAGTTGCCGGCGCATCTTCTACGAATATCATGGATGCTATCTCGCTATCCGACATCATCCAGTTGGTCTTATACTGGAACTGCGGATATACAAGTGCGCGGACATCGCCTGAATCATGCAATATCATGGCAAGACGCTCAACTCCCATTCCTAAGTTCATGACCGGATAAGGAATATTGTACTGCGAGAGTGCAGATGGCGAATATATTCCGAAGGTTGCAACTTCAACCCAGCCGTCCTTGTATTTTGTTTTTGAACCGACAAGTTTCGGATGATACGCGAACACCTCTGTCTGGGTATCAGGAACATAATATTTGCTGCGCTTTTCATCAGGCTTGAACATGAAATTCGAAAAACCGAACTGCGACAGAAGCCCTGCTGCAACAGCTTTGCCATCCTCGACGCTTACGTTTTCATCCGCAATAACACAGGATGCAGAATAATAAGCCATAAGTCGAGTGGCATCCTCGGCCTGCTCGCGCCGAAACACTCGATCCACAGAAAATAAACGCATCGGGATCTTTCGGTAATCGCACATTTCACCCAGACTGATAAACCAGCCTGAAGTCATGTGGCTTCTTAGCGTATTCTGCGAAGAAACCGGGACAAGCGACCTGAATTCAGGGAACACATGGTCGATCATCACCGCCACTTTTGAATCTGCAACTTTTAATCCGGCAGCCATTTCGGGAACAAGGTCATCTCCTTCTATCTCGCCTTTCTTATAGGAATGAAGGATCAGCCTTATCTTTTCCACGCCCTCTTCGCCGATATCTCCGAGGATGTTTTTGATATTGGCGATCCTCTCATCCGATATCCCTACATTGGGTCTTGGAAGACCGCCAATGTAAAAGCAACGGTCAAGAACAGCAAGCGCCTCGTAGCCGAACTGTTTGTGGATATCCCTGTCTTCTACGATGATCGGGTTCATGAATTCTTCAAAACCCATCTTCATATACGCTTCACGCAGGCGCTGTATTGTGTCAAAAACAGGATGTGGTTTACCGTATTTCAAAAATGTTCGGGGATATTTTTCGTTGATGCCCGGATATGAAACGAATTTTTTGCCGTCGTTCCATGCTGCATCAAAATCTTTTTTTGTCGCTTCTTTTATTTCATCAGGATTAAATTTCATGAATGTTTACTCCTAAAATTGAATGTTTTTATATAAAGTGAGATAAACGCAGATGGATTTCGATAGAACACGGATTGCGCGGATGACACGGATCTCCACGTATGGCGAGAGCCATACGTGTGGGCGACGTCAACTGGCGCAACGGTTGACACGGATACGCACGGATCCGTGAAAATCCGTCCGATCCGTGTCATCCGTGTTCTAAGACGTGATGGTGCTGCCTTTTCATACGAGGTAACAGGTATGGATGAGCTTTGCGTACTTTGTGTAACTGAAATTTCAAAGCCATTCAGCTTGAATGAATGCTGACCAAATGAAGCCACAACCGCCTGATGTTTCGAAAAACTCATATCTTTTGTAAGGAGGATTGCACTTACCAGATAGAACATGGCATAATATGCTCTTGAAGCCGCAAAACCGTATAATTCATCATCAAATAAAATCCTGGCTCCTTTGATGCTATCCTGCGCTTTCTTTAAAAGTGCCTTCATCTCTTCATTCATAAAGCCACACCATCTCGTTTTATATTTGAGATCAAAGCAGTCTTTCTTGTGTTCCAATCTTGTTCTTTTATGGGTACAAGTGATATGAGAGTGTCAAATTTCAGCGATAATGATGATACAATATCTCCAGTGCGCTCGATTTCGGTGCAGGCATGGGAAAATTCTTCAAGAATTATGGCTATGTCTATATCCGAGCTGACTGTTTGTTCACCTCTCGCATAAGAGCCAAATAGCATTATGGATTTGAGCTTTGTCCCATATCTTTTTTGCAGCGCATCTTTTAGTTCTGGAAGGATATCTCTAATAAGGGTTGCTAAAATGGGGTTTTTGTTATCCCTCGCCGTTATTGCCAGTTGAGTCATTCGACCGCCAATTTATTTAGCCTCACCGGATTAAATAATCTCAACGTATCTGTGAAGATCGCCGAATAAGAAGGAGAGATTGCTCTCTCCTCCTCTTCTAAGAACCGTACGTGAAAGTTTCCCCTCATACGGCTCAAGCCTCTTATAACCCTTTGAATCGGGCAGCAGCTATTTGTTATGGCCA
>Ga0265296_1000151_pt1 | contig 134924 bp, 135 predicted proteins | sample MunlanPumphouse1_FD_189073 | JGI IMG/M metagenome (GOLD analysis project Ga0265296, IMG submission 189073) | Groundwater microbial communities from a municipal landfill in Southern Ontario, Canada - Pumphouse #1 | ecosystem: Environmental > Aquatic > Deep subsurface > Groundwater | place...
CGCATGGCTCACCATCATCTGGCACTGCTGGCAAGACAACGTCCCCTACGACCCCACCAAACACCGCGCACTTCAGGCCTACCTCGACCCGAAAACCGAGGCGGCTTGACATAGGGCTTCTCATGCGCTCAGCCTGGCAGATACCCCCGACCGTAGCGCGAGAAGATCGGCTAGTCGGCCAGGGCTCGGTAGACCGACGCGCGGCTGATGCCAGTCAGCTTCACGATCTCGGCCACCGTCCGCCCCTTGGCCTTGTGCTGCCGAATCTTCCTGACGTTCTCTGCTGTCATTGCCGTGATCGGTCGGCCCGCGATCTGCTCGCCATCCTTGGCGCGGGCTGCACGAGCTGCACGAGCCTCTGCGACGCGCTCGGCGTTCATCGAGCGCTCCCACTCGGCCACATGGGTCATGACGGCGCGCACGAGCTTGCCTGTGGGGCCGGTAAAGTCTTCGCCGGGCTTCAGGCTCCTGACGATGATGTCGCGCTCTTCAAGGTCGGCCAGGGTAGACAGAACGTGCAGAGCGGAGCGGCCCAGTCGGTCCATGCTCGCGACAGTGATCGTGTCGCCGGGGCGGACTCGGGAGAGTAGGTCATCCAGGCCGGGGCGAGACTGACGCGCGCCGCTGATTTTGTCCTGGAAGATGTCGGCGGCGTCGATGCCAGCCTCGGTCAGCCGGTCGATCTGACGATCATTAGTCTGCGATGTGGTCGAGACTCTTGCGTAGCCGAAGCTCTTCGAGGTGGTCATGTCTCAACTGTAAACCGTACGGAGGATCTGAGACAAGTAGCAGAGACAGCTTTTGGTCACTATTTCGAGCTGATCCTATCCGCGGATGTGGTCTCCCGCGGATCGTCTCGAATCCTTGGAATTGAGACACGGCGCGGCACGGCGTCCTGGCTCAGTTCGGCTCGATCAAGATCGAGCGTCGCCTCGCAGGCTCGTCTGGATCGTCAACGCGACCGTCTCGCGCGCGACCCCGAAGTGCTCCGCCAACTGCTGATGCGTCCATCCACCGCGCCACAGCTGGATCAGCTCACGATCCTGGTCCACGGTGAGGCGGCGGCGTCCTCTAGCGCTTTCTACTCCCTGCCGTCTGAGTACCGAGTGCAGGGTTCGCGGCGCGATGCCAAAGAGATCGGCGACGGACGCGACGCCGTATCCTGCGCTCCGAAGTGTCGCAGCCATAGCTTCACGTTCGGGACTCAGCGCACGCGGCTTGCCAGGACCGCGTGCGGCAGTCACGGTTCCCTGCCGAAGAGCGAGCGTGCATGGTTGGTCTCGACGTTGGACATCGGCGCTTCGAGTACTCGCCCCGCACGCTCGACCAGCCGGACGACGCACCCTGAGCGTTCGTGCACGAGCGTGTAGTCGGGGAGGACGAGAACATCCGCGTCCAGAGGCACGCCGGTGGTCATCGTGCCGCCCACGCTGACGATCCGCACTCCGTTGATCGACGGCTCCACGAAGGCGCTCATCGTGCACCCCTTGGGAACCGCCACGCCACGATGTCCGAAACGAGATCCGCTGAGAGCCCGTGCAGCTCTCGCAGTTCTCCGTCAGCGTTGAGGGTCAGCACGTGCAACCGCTTCGCGGAGTCAACCACGTAGATCGTATCCTTGCCCTTCGAGGAGCTGAAGGCGATGGTCCAGTCCGCGGGAAGGCGAACTCTCGTACCGTCGATGAGCACGGAGATCGTGGTGGTGGATGCGGGGACGCGCGGAGGATCTCCCAGGGTGACGCCCTGCATGTTCGCCAGGTGCGCCTGGATGCGCGGAGTCGGCTTCCGCGGAGGGAACGACATCGTCCGTACCGGGGGTGGCGCGTCCCAATCGTCCACGGGCGGCTGCTGGGCTTGCTGTGGCGCGGAGTATGCCTCTGGGTGCGCGACCCACGGGGCGCGAGGATGAATCTTGCGGCCTGCTCGGCTGGTCATGGTGATACCTCGGGATCATGTCTGTGCAGCGGTGAGCTGCGAGAAGGTTTCCAGGGTCATGCAGACCAACGAATCACCCAGGGGACGCTCACGGCGGTGCTGCACGAGAGCGACGAGCTGATCGTCGTCGGCCTCGGCGTGCGCGCTGTCGAGGTCGCCGCCGATCCGGAAGGTTGCCCTGCTAGAGGTAGCAAGGTGCCAGCCCTCAACGCCGCGCACGTCGGAGGAGCTCTCCCCGATGGCGTCGGAGATCTTCCTCCGCATGGGGCGCGCCTCGGCATCATCGTGGCCGCTGATCGCGAGGTACAACGCACACGCCTCACGGAACCGGAGCGCGTCCGTCAAATTTCGATTTCTGCCGGTCATCATGCACCCTGGCTTGGCCCGAGGTTCGGAACGCCCGCGGCGGCGCTCGCCGCGATGCGCGCCTCCTGCTCTTCGTACGCGCGATCCATCTTGTACGTAGCCATGATCGTGCTCGTGGTAGGCGGCGGGCCGTAGACGTCGTTGACCCGCTGGAGGGCTGCTGCTCGACGCTGAGGGTCAGTCTCGGCCCACGCCGACTTCCGGGCGATCTCCCTCTGTTCCGACCACTCCGAGTCCCCACGCTCCCAGGGCTGCATTCCCGCAGGAGGCTCGCCGGGGGCGATGTGCACTCGACCCCACCTGGCTACCTGTCGATCAGGATCATGCACCATGGCCGTCCACCCAGGATTTCCGTTGCGATCCACGTCGGCGGCGATCATCTCCTCGGTTACGACGACCCGGTCGCCACGGGTGAGGGCCAAGGCTGGAACACCGCCCCATAGTGACGTCGTGCGTGGGAGGTGCATGCCGGTGGCGGTGGCGTGCACGACGTCACCGGCCTTCACAAGAGGTACGCCCTCGACGTCGGAGCCCTGGGACGCCTCACGCACGGCTGCGGCCTCTCGCGCTTCGCGGAGACGCCGGACACCTGCGGGTTCACTCGTGGCTCCGGTATCCAGCTCGGCGGTCAGCTCGGCCAATCGTGCGGCCTTGTCGGTGTTGTCGCTCATGAGGTGAGTCCTTTCGTTTTCGGATTTGAGGGAAGGTCGGCCCGCATGTCCTCTGCCAACTCAGAGAGCCCTTCGGCATCGAGGGCATCAGCAACGAGAGAGGCCAGCTCTGGGGATGCATCGAGAGCGGTGTCCAGGGCTCTCGCGAGCTGGGAGACCTTGGTCCGGTCGGCTGCGACGCTGTCGTGGTTGATCTGGAATCGGTCAGCCAGTGAGTCGAGGGCGCGGCGTTCGGCTTCGCCGAGTCGGGCTCCCAACTGGGAGTTGCCAGCGGCGTACGCCGTCGCGCGGGCGGCACGAGCATCGTTCGCGATCTCTGCGAGGCGCTCCACGAGGGCGACCGGCCTGGTCTCCGGGGTTGAGGTGAGGACCTCCTGCAACGCGGGACGAAGGTGCCACTTCAGGTGGCGATACAGAGAATCGCGAGAGACGTCGAACTGTCGCGCCAGTTGCGCAATCGGAAGGTGCGCCACGAGACCAGCATCGATGTCTCCGACGTGCGTGTGGCTACACACGGTGCACGATCTGCCGTACAACGTGACGTTGCTCTGTGGTGCTCGCATGAAAGAACCCTCCATATATCAATATCGGACGGTTCAGCGAACTCCCAGGTTCAGCGCTGCATGACGTCTTGGTTCGGCAAGGTCACGAGGGCTTGCAGATGCCCGCCGTTCTCCACAACTGCTTGCCGTAGGTCGCGCCCTCGACCTCGCGGAGGAGGTCCAGAGCGTCGGCGTCTCCGCGCGTGTAAGCGTCCATGGTGAGACTGGAGAGCGTGGCACTACCGTCCGACTTGGGTTTGGTCATCACGTGCTGCTTGGTCACGTAGCGCACGGCGACGTCGATCTGCTCGACGGGGACGAGGCGCACGTGTTGACCGACGGCTGAGGCATCGATGCCCATCCTGTCGGCTGCGTCGAGGTAGCGGTCTCGGAGGGTTAGCGCGAACTCGCGTGCTTCGGCTCGGGTCATTCGTTTCTGAAAACAGAGCAAGACATGCCCGTGCGGATGCCCGACTTGCTCGGACGCTCCGCACGCAGATGGATAAGCTCACGACATGCGCATCGTCACGGTCCTGCTCGCCGGAATATTCACCTTGTCGTTCCTGACTGCCTGCGCGCCAGTGAGCGATGACGATCCTTCGGTCAGCGCACCTTCGTCACCGTCGAGTAAGCCGACGACGTCGAAAGCAGCGACGCCTAAACCGGTCCCGACTTATGACGTCCCCGACATAGAGGTGTACCCGAATAAACCGACTAGTACGGATCTCTCCTGCGCCGATGCCGTTGCAACCGCCGCAGCAGTGCCGGGTGCCGAGGATAACAACGATGAGGTGTACGTCACTCTTATCGCCTGTAACTCGGTAGAAGAGTGGGGGGCAGCCGTCGTCGCCAACCCGGGCGTATTTGCTATGTCCTCCGTGCCATCGAGCGAGATTGATTTCTACACAAAGATTGTCTGCTCAGGCGCTGACGAAACGCCCGTCTGCTCCGATGCTGTGGCTCGCGGAATCCTCTGATGGCCGCAGCGTTCGCTGATCCGTTGCAGCGGCGGTGTGATCGCGAGCGATGAGACGCTCATAAATCTCATCGATCAGTTCCGCCAAGCCAAACAAGTGCTCGTCAATTGCGGAAGGTGCACGCGTGCGGGTCTGAAGGACCCGAAGCGCCCCAGGCGATGAACTCTGCGGACGATTCGAGGATGTTGTATTGCGGTTTGTGTGTCCTATCCGCATGACTTCAAGCATGCCGGGCGTGAACCCGCCGCTCGGACTGCAGATACATTGAGCCCATGCATGTGTTGATGGATGTCGTGACGACGCCGCCCGTATCCCCGTGGAACGCTGTCACGATCACGACAGCTGTCATTGCCGTCTTGGGCTTCTTGGTCGCTGCGGGTGGTCTCGTGCTCGGCGTCAACAATCTGAGGCACCAGAGCCGCCGTGACTTTCCGAGGGCTCACTGGAAGACTTCGTGGACGAAGAACGACGACCGCACGATGACCTTTTGCTTCGTGAACGAAGGTGCCGGAGATGCCAAGGATGTTGAACTTTGGGTGCTTACGGGCAAGGCCGGCGGGAAGCGGACCTGGGAGTGTATCAATGAGTACGGCACGCTCTCGTTCGGTCAGCAAAGGTCGATCAACTTCGGAAGCAAGGCGGGACCGAACGTGAAGCTGAGGTTGTTCTACCGGCACGGAGTCAAGATCGAGAAGATGCGCAAGCTGCGCTCCACGGGGCGTCGTCGCTGAGTCCGCCGATACAGTGAGCGAATGGACCCCAATACTGCCTTCGTGATGGCCCTTCTGGCCTTGCTCGTCGCCCTTGGCAGTCTCGCCGTCAGTGCGGGAACGTTCTGGCGTAACCGGACACCACGGCCTCACTGGGTGACCGCCGTGACGACCATGACCGATGCTGAGGGGCAGCGTAGGGTCAGCGGCTCTGTGGAGAACCGTGGTCGGGGTGTCGCCATGGACGTCAAGTTCGAGCCGGAGAATGGCGGTGTGATGGGGCTCTTTGCGCGACGTAAGGAGGAGCGGGTGGAGTTTGGGCAGAAGTTCGACATCACGTTGGTTTACGGCCCGGATGTCGAGGGCGACGGTGCGTTCCTGCTCACCTGGAGCGAGGAGCCTCAGGTCCACAAGAGACGAACCAAGCGTCTGAAGTACAAGCTGAAAGCGGTCCCTGCTGCAAACTGAGGCGGTCATTGTCCGCTCCAGTACTCGATGATCTTCTCGTCGCCTAGCTCCTCGTACGCGATTTCGCATGTGCGATTAGCGACGGACGGGCTCGCGCCCTTCTCGGTCATCGCGTATGTCACGTATGCCTTGCCTGCATCCTCCAAGGTGGGCTCAGGCTCAGCGGGTGCGCATGCAGTGAGGGCCAGCGAGAGGGCCAGAGGTGCGACGAAGGCGGCGATCCATCCGCGTCGGGACCATGAGGCAGGGCTGTATTTCTGGAAACTCATGATGTGCTCCGAGTTGTGCTGATGATGCGGTTGATGGCCAACGTGGCGCGGACCTTGTCGCCGCGCTCCATGGCAGCGTCGAAGATCTCCAAGTTGACGTCGGCGGGATCGAACGGGCCCGGGTCGGCCATGTCCGTGCGTCCGTAGTCGTGGATGCTGTGGCAGCGGCGGCACCGTGCGGAGTACATGTCCGGGTCCGGAGACCAGCGGAGCTGAGAGGACGCTCCCCACGTGAAGGAGACGGAGCCGGACTGCTCGAACTCGCACCCACCTTCATAGCTCCACTGCTGAGCACGTCGTCCGCAGTCGGCACAGACGTGGAGGTCGGCACGCCCTCGGGCGGCTCGTACGCGGGCGTGTGCGGCTCCGTACGTGATCGGCTTGATGAAGCGGTCGGTGGTCTTGGTCAGGGCGTTCATGCCGACGCCTCGATCTGCTGGTCATCGCGATGTAGTGCAGCGATGCCTCGGACCTCGGAGAGCATCGTCGGAATGTCTCGAAGCAGATAGATGACCGACCGGTAGAGGTCGATGTAACGGCCTGCCTCACCGCGCGTCAGCGTCTCGGGCACATCGACTCGGTAGGACTCCGGCACCTTCGCTGCGAGGATCGCGATGTATGCGAACTGCTTCTCAGTCGCTTCGTCAGTTCGCATGATCAGACCGCCTTCCGCGTGAAGATGTCCACGATGGGAGCTGCGGTCTTGTGCGTCTTGCTCGACTGAATGGAGCGAAGGTACTTGATGCGCGCGTCTGCGTCGGAATAGGAGAGCTTGACGTCCTGGGTTGTTTCCCACTTGCCCAGGAGCTTTGTTTCCAGATCCAGAATGAATGCACGCTGCGAGGTCGTAGCCGGGGAGAAGTCCCGGTTGAATCCGAGCTGCTCGTTCAGACCATTGATAGCGGCCTTGGCCTCTTCGGGCGTGAACTTCAGATATGCAGCTTGGGCATCTTCGACATTGGCCGGAGCGAGCTTACCCACTCGGACGGCGAGCTTGGCGATGAGCGCTGCTTGTTTGACGGTAGCCACGGTGACCCTCCACAGGTCCCAGCGTGTGTGCTACCTCCGAACTCTGCTGAGAAGTCCGGCGACCAGTCCCTATGTACGAGACGGCTCCCTCCACGAGAGCCAAGCGTGTTCAGAATATAACGTCATAACTTCTAACGAATAACTTCTTAACTCTTTTAACGTACCCGCTTCGCGGGCACTTTTAAAAGCCCTTCGGACTGGACCGATATGCAACTGTTACTTAGCTAGCGCGTATATGCAAAAAGAAGATCCCCACTGAGGTGGAGACTCAATGGGGATCTCTGCGAGTGGATCACTCGACTTTGGTACCACGCACCATTCTACCGGGCTGGATATCCCAAGAGAACGATCTAACAGTGTAATTCCAGAAATAGATCAGGTACCCCGCACTACCTATTGGAGGGGTATGCACTATCAACAATTCATGAGTTCGCGCTAACCGGATTCTTTTGTGCTGCGTACGCTCTAATGCTGCTGCGCTCGCCGTCGAGCCGACTCCCTCAGGAGTAGGGCTTCCGGGGTAGTGCGCGGAAGGTCCACTGTGTCAACCTCCAAGAGACGGAGCGCCTAGCACTGTCGAGTTGTCGAACTAATTACATACTCAGAAATGCGGAACTTGACAAAGCTCGGTCGGGCCCGTTCAACCAGATCTCCTCGATCTCGGGATCATCGAGGAGCGGTTGAAGGGGCCCGAAACCGCTGACAGAGGCGAGCACGTCGCGCACGCAGGCGATCTCGTCGTCGATCGTCTCTTCGCCACGCGACAACGCGAGGTCGTTGTGCCGTCGCACCTCGGCCTGCGCGATGCGCCTGGCCTCCTCCGGCGAGAGCGAGGGATCAGTCCTCTCCGCGCGCAGACGCCGACGCACACGCTCGGCGACGACGAGGGTGCTCTGGCTCACACCGGCATCCTCGCAAGAATCCGCCGACGACCTCGAAAGTTATCCACAAGCGGTGCCACGCAGACGAAGAACCCTCGGCATTCACTCCGGATATCCCCCGGTGATCGCGGCCGACGCACTGGCTAGACTTGACCACGCGCGGGAGTGGTGGAATTGGTAGACACGCAGGATTTAGGTTCCTGTGCCCCAGGGCGTGTGGGTTCAAGTCCCACCTTCCGCACAGCACGTTCGATTGACCTCCGCACGAACCGCTCGACGGGACACCATGAATCAGATCTCACTCATTCCTTGGCTCGATCCTGCCGTCATCATCGGAGCAGCCGGTCCATGGGCTCTGCTCGTGGTCTGCTTCATCGTGTTCGCCGAGACCGGACTTCTGGTCGGCTTCCTTCTCCCCGGCGACACTCTGCTCGTGATCGCGGGCCTGCTGACCCACACCAGCAACGTCTTCGGTATGAACATCTGGTTGGTGGCGCTGCTCATCGCCCTCGCGGCATTCGTCGGAGGTGAGGTCGGATATCTCATCGGACACAAGGGCGGCCCGGCCGTGTTCGAACGTAAGGAATCGGGCCTGTTCAGCAGAAGGAACGTCGAGCGCACGAACGCGTTCTTCGAGCGCTACGGCGGCCTGACCGTGATCCTCGCGCGGTTCGTGCCGATCGTGCGCACGTTCACCCCCGTCGCTGCCGGTGTCGGTCATATGCCTTGGAAGCGCTACAGCCTCTACAACCTCATCGGCGCCGTTCTGTGGGGCTTCGGTCTGACCATGCTCGGCTACGTGATCGCATACATCCCCTGGATCCGGGATCTGGTCACCGAGTACATCGACGTCATCCTCCTGATCGCCGTGGGCGGCACAGCGGTCGTCACTCTGTGGCACTACTTCTCAGAGCGCTACAAGATCAAGAAGGAACTCGCCGCCGGCGGCGACGCGACGGTCGACGCCGCAGAGGCCGAACATCTCACACTCGACAAGGACGTGTTCGACCGTGCCCCCGACCTGGACGGCGACGGCAAGCACTAGCCGGTCAGCGGCAGCGCCTCACCCGGCATCCTTCTTCTTGGCCCGTGAGCGTTCGACGCTCGCCTTGAGCGCCTCCATCAGGTCGATGACCTCGCCGCCCTTCTCGTCCTCGCCCTCGTCGGCGAAGGTCTCCTTGACGTCGAAGGTCTCACCCGCCTCGATCTTCGCGTCGATCAGCGTGCGGAGTTCCTTCTGGTACTCGTCGACGAACGATTCCGGATCGAAGTCGCTGGAGTAGCTGTCGACGAGGCTCGATGAGAGTTCGAGCTCCTTCTTGGAGATCTTCACGTCCTCATCGAGCGACGCGAACTCGGCCGCTCGCACCTCGTCGGCCCACAGCAGCGTCTGCAGCACGAGCACATCACCGCGCACGCGCAGCGCGGCGAGCCGCGTCTTCTGGCGGAGGGTGAAGCGCACGATGGCCGTGCGGTCGGTCTGCTCCAGAGTCTTGCGCAGCAGCACGTACGCCTTTGCCGACTTGGAATCCGGCTCGAGATAGTAGGCCTTGTCGAGCGTGAGCAGATCGACCTGCCCGCTCGGCACGAACTCGACGACGTCGATCTCACGGCTGCGCTCTGCGGGCAGCGCGTCGAGGTCTTCCTTCGTGAGGACGACCATCTGACCGTCATCCTCATAGGCCCTGTCGATGTTCTGATAGGCGACGACCTCGCCACAGACCTCGCACGTGCGCTTGTAGCGGATGCGCCCGCCGTCCTCATCGTGCACCTGATGCAGCGAGACGTCGTGGTCCTCGGTGGCGGAGTACACCTTCACCGGGACGTTCACGAGCCCGAACGTCAGGGCGCCTTTCCAGATCGACCTCATGTGACCAGTACACACCGCGGAAGCAGTCGAATGCCAGGGGCTTGCGGTTACTCTTTCGTCATGGCCACAAGTGCGCAGGTCGTCGATGTCGACGGCCGCCGTGTGCGCCTCACGAATCTCGACAAGGTCCTCTACCCCGAGACCGGGACCACCAAGGGCGAGGTGATCGCCTACTACACGGCGGCCGCTCCCCGGATGCTTCCGCTGCTGGCCGGTCGGCCGATCACCCGCAAGCGATGGGTGGAGGGCGTCGGGACAGCGGATGCTCCAGCAGATGCGTTCTTCGCGAAACAGCTGGATGCCGGGGCGCCGAGCTGGGTGCACCGGATGCCGATCGAGCACTCCGGCGGCCAGAAGGAGTATCCGATCGCGGACGACCTGCCCACGCTCGTGTGGCTGGCCCAGGTCGCGAGCATCGAGCTGCATGTTCCGCAGTGGAGATTCAGCGCGTCGGGCGAACGACAGGGCCCTGACCGCCTCGTGCTGGACCTCGATCCTGGCCCCGGCGCGGACCTTCCGCTGTGCGCCCACGTCGCCGGACTCGCCAGGGACATCCTGCATGACATAGGCCTGGATCCCGTCCCCGTCACGAGCGGCAGCAAGGGCATCCACCTGTACAGCCATCTGGACGGCACGCAGACGAGCGACCAGGCCTCGGCGATCGCCCGCGAGCTCGCCCGCGCCATCGAGGCAGATCACCCCGACATCGCCACCAGCACCATGTCGAAGGCGGTCCGCGGCGGGAAGGTGTTCCTCGATTGGAGCCAGAACAACGGCAAGAAGACGACGATCTCGCCGTACTCCTTGCGCGGACGTGCGCATCCGACGGTGGCGGCTCCCCGCACCTGGGACGAACTCGACGACCCCGACCTGCGCCAGCTGCGCTTCGACGAGGTCATGGACCGCGTCCACGCCGGGGTCGATCCCCTCGTCGGCCTGATCGCCGCCTCGAACTCCGACCCGCTCGATCCGTACCGTGAGAAACGGGATGCCGCCAAGACGCCGGAGCCCATGCCGCAGGCACCCCCGGCACCGGATGCCGGCGGGGCGCTGGTCAGCTGGACGATGCCGAAGGGTGTTCCTGAGGCTCCCGCTGGATCTCCCCCTCGTCCGATGCTCGCCGACTCAGGGACAGTGGGCCTGGTCCGTTCGTTGCGCGATCCGTGGATCGAGATCAAGTGGGACGGCATTCGAGCGGTCGGCACGTGGGCGCACGGCCGGATGACGCTGCACGCTCGCAGCGGCACGGAGATCACGGCGAGGTACCCCGAGCTCACTGCCGACGGTGCTCCCCATCTCGCGGTCGACGACGCCATCATCGACGGCGAGATCGTCGCGCTCGATTCCTCGGGGCGTCCGAGCTTCAGCCGGCTGCAGAGCCGGATGCATCTGACGAAGGCCCGCGAGGTCGAGCGCGAGGTGATCCGCACGCCGGTCGCCTACTACCTCTTCGATCTTCTACGACTCGACGGGCATGACCTCACCGGGATGCCGCTGCGCGACCGACGAGCGCTGCTGGAGACTCTGGTGGACGGTGTCGACGCGCCGATCGTCGTGCCGCCGGTGTTCGACGATCTGGATGCTGCGCTGGAGACCAGCGATGCGTTCAACCTGGAGGGCGTGGTGGCGAAGGAATCGGGATCCACCTACCGCCCCGGCATCCGCTCCGGTTCCTGGCTGAAGATCAAGCACACCCGCACGCAGGAGGTCGCGATCGCCGGCATCCGCCCTGGCAAGGGCGACCGGGAGGGCCGGATCGGCTCCCTGCTGCTCGCGATTCCGGATGCTGAGACCGAGCTGCTGCGCTATGTCGGACGCGTCGGCAGCGGTTTCACGGAGCGGATGCTCGGCGATCTGGCGGCACAGTTGGAGCCGCTGCGCACGAAGAGCGCCGAGATCACCGGCGTTCCGGCATCTGATGCACGCGATGCACTCTGGGTGCATCCGAGACTGGTCGGTGAAGTCGAGTTCGCGAACTGGACGCCCGACGGAATACTCCGTCACGCGCGCTGGCGAGGATTGCGTCCAGACAAGTCCGTCGACGAGATCGTCGTGGAGTCCTGATGCGTCCGCTCAGGCGTGTGCGTCTTCGCACTCCCCCGCCTCGGCGGATTCGATCTGGAATGTCGAGTGCGCGACATCGAAGTTGTCGGTGAGGCAGTCCTGCAGCTCTTCGAGAAGCAGATCAGAGCGTCCGGTCGCGAGCAGTGCTGGGTCGACCTTGACATGCGCGGTGAACACCGGTGCACCGCGGGTGAGTTGCCAGACGTGCACATCGTGCACGCTGCGCACACCGTCGAACGGGAGCAGATGGTCACGGATCTCGCTGACGTGCGTGTTCTTCGGCGCCGACTCGGCGAGCACCGAGAACACCTCGCGCAGCAGCGAGATCGCCCGCGGGATGATCATGACGGCGATCAGCACAGAGAGCACGATGAGGCGGTAGCGGCGGTAGCGGCGGTCCGGGCATGTTTCCCAGAAGAGTTTCCCCGGTTTCCGTCCGGCGAAACCCGCGAAATCCTTCTGGGATGGCCTCAAGCGCCGGCTACAGGACCTGAAGCAGCGGGATCAACGCCTGGAAGGCGCGCGCCCGGTGGGACTGGGACTGCTTCTCCTCGTCGGAGAACTCCCCGACCGAACGCTCAGGCCCGTCCTGGCCGTCAGGGATGAAGATCGGGTCGTACCCGAATCCGCCGCCACCGGCAGCCTCGCGCGCCAGGCGACCGGGCCAGACACCGGCGACCGTGTGCTCGGTGCCCTCCGGCGTCACCAGGGCGATCGTCGACACGAACTGCGCGGCACGATGCGGGTCAGCGATGTCGGCGAGCTGGTCGAGCAGCAGATCGAGATTCGCCTGCGCGTCCTTCTTCTGCCCCGCCCAGTACGCCGAGAAGATTCCTGGCGACCCACCGAGCACATCGACGCAGATGCCCGAATCATCGGCCATCGCAGCCAGTCCGGTGTGCGCAGCCGCGGCGCGGGCCTTGAGCAGGGCGTTCTCGGCGAAGGTCACGCCGTCTTCGACCGGTTCCGGGCCGTCGTAGCCGACGACCTCGAGGTCGGGCCTGGTCATCGCGAGGATCTGCTGGAACTCCGCGATCTTGTGCGGGTTGTGAGTGGCGAGGACGACCTTCACGCCTGCGACTCCGAAGAACCGAGCGCCTCCAACTGATGGCCCTTCAGCGTCTCGCAGCCGGCGAGGCCGAGTTCGAGCAGCGCATCGAGTTCGCGCTTGTCGAATGGCGCTCCCTCTGCGGTGCCCTGCACCTCGACGAACAGACCGCGACCGGTGACGACGATGTTCATGTCGGTCTCCGCACGCACGTCCTCGACATATGGCAGATCGAGCATGGGCGTGCCGTCGATGATCCCGACCGAGATCGCCGAGACCGAGTCGAGCAGCGGCTTCGCGTTCTTGCCGATGAACTTCTTCTCGCGGCCCCATTCGATCGCGTCGGCGAGCGCGACGTATGCGCCGGTGATCGCTGCGGTGCGGGTGCCGCCGTCGGCCTGCAGCACGTCGCAGTCGATCACGATCGTGTTCTCGCCGAGCGCCTTGGTGTCGACGACGGCGCGCAGAGCGCGGCCGATCAGCCGCGAGATCTCATGCGTGCGCCCGCCGATACGGCCCTTGACGCTCTCACGGTCGTTGCGGCTGTTCGTCGCACGCGGGAGCATCGCGTACTCGGCGGTCACCCATCCCTTCCCCTTGCCGGTCAGCCAGCGCGGCACGCCGTTCGTGAAGGATGCTGTGCACAGCACTTTCGTGCCGCCGAAGCTGATCAACGCTGAGCCCTCGGCATTCGCGCTCCAGCCGCGCTCGATCGTGATCTCGCGGAGTTGGTCGGTTGCGCGGCCGTCGGCGCGGACGATGTCGGTCATGAAGTTCCTTCTGGGTTGGAGAGAGCGGCCTCAGCCAGTTCGGAGAGGTCGGGAAGCGTGATCACACCGGTCTGCACGTGCTGCACGTCGCGCACCTCGCGGCCCATGAGGCGGTTTGCGAGCGCGGTGAACTCCTCGGTGGACTCACCAGTGGCCTCGTACACGGCAGTGGCGACGGCATCCGGCGGCGCGAGAAGGTCGCCGCGCACGAGTTGACGGTACACGTCGCCGGCCGTCTCGTCGTCGCTGGAGACGAGAGAGACGCCGTCGCCCATGACGTAGCCGATCGCTCCGCGAAGGAACGGATAGTGCGTGCATCCGAGCACGAGTGTGTCGACGTCGGCATCACGCAGCGGAGCGAGGTACTCCTCGGCCACGGCGAGCACCTCTTCAGTGCCGGTGATGCCCGACTCCACGAACTCGACGAAGCGGGGGCATGCGGCGGTGAACACGGAAAGCCGCTCGTTGACCTCGAGCATGTCCTGGTAGGCGCGCGAGCCGATCGTCCCGACCGTGCCGATGACGCCGACGCGGTTGTTCCGCGTGGTCGAGACCGCACGGCGGACTGCGGGACCGATCACTTCGATGACGGGGACGTCGTAGCGCTCGCGCGCGTCGCGCAGCATGGCGGCGGATGCCGTGTTGCAGGCGATCACGAGCATCTTCACGCCCTGATCGACGAGCGTGTCGAGCACTTCGAGCGAGTAGCGTCGCACGTCGGCGATCGGCTTGGGACCGTAGGGCGAATGAGCGGTGTCGCCGATGTACACGAACGATTCTCTCGGCAACTGGGCACGGATCGCGCGAGCCACCGTGAGCCCGCCGACACCGGAGTCGAAGATTCCGATCGGCGCGTCATTCATGACTATCGAGCCTACCTGCGCCACCACCACGTCGCACTCGCCACGCTCACTAAACTGAGCGCATGACCTCGTCGACGGCGCTGCTCACAGACCGATACGAACTCACGATGCTGGGCGCAGCACTGCGTGACGGCACCGCAGCGCGGCCGAGCGTCTTCGAGCTCTTCTCCCGGCGGCTCTCCGGTGGGCGGCGATTCGGCGTCGTGGCCGGCACAGGACGCCTTCTCTCGCTGCTGCGCGATTTCCGCTTCGGCGACGATGAGCTGCGATTCCTGCACGACGGCGGAGTCGTGGATGCCCAGACGCTGAAGTACCTCGAGAACTATCGGTTCACCGGTTCCGTTCACGGCTACCGCGAGGGGGAGCTGTACTTCCCCGGCTCCCCCATCCTCACCGTCGAGGGCACGTTCGCTGATGCCGTGGTGCTGGAGACCCTCGCGTTGAGCGTGCTCAACCACGACTCGGCCGTCGCGACCGCCGCCTCGCGCATGAGCATGGCCGCCGGTGAGCGACCGTTGGCTGAGATGGGCTCGCGCAGAGCAGCGGAGATGTCCGCCGTCGCCGCGGCCCGTGCGGCCTTCATCGCCGGGTTCGGCTCGACGAGCAACCTCGAGGCCGGGCGGCAGTGGGGCATCCCGACGATGGGCACGGCAGCGCATTCGTGGACGTTGCTGCACGACACAGAGGAAGACGCCTTCCGCGCACAGATCGAGAGCCTCGGCACCGACACCACCCTGCTCGTGGACACCTACGACATCCGCACCGGCGTCGAGACCGCCATCCGGGTCGCCGGCACCGGGCTCGGCGGCGTGCGGCTCGACTCCGGTGACCTTCCGACGGTCGCCGCGGCCGTACGCACTCAACTCGACGCACTCGGCGCGACCGGGACGAAGATCACCGTGACAAGCGATCTCGACGAGTACGCGATCGCAGCTCTGGCCGCATCACCGGTCGACTTCTACGGCGTCGGAACATCGGTGGTGACCGGGTCCGGCTACCCGACGGCAGGCATGGTCTACAAGCTCGTCGCCCGTCAGGATCCCTCAGGATCCTGGGTCGGCGTCGCGAAGGCGTCGACCGACAAGGCGTCCAAGGGCGGACGCAAGGCCACTTTCCGCACACTGCGAGACGGCGTCGCTGTGGCGGAGACCGTGGTGGTGTCGGACGGTTTCGAAGCGATCAGCACCGGCGCGGAGCATCCGGACTCCCGCTCGCTGCAGGTGATGCTCGTCGACGGCGGCGAGATCGACGACGCCCACGAGGGAGTGCAGGGCACGGCATCCGCTCGCGAGCACCACCTGCGCGTGCGCGAGGAGATGCCGGTGCGAGCGCTTGCGCTCAGCAAGTCCGACCCGGCCATCCCGACGGTCTTCGTCGACGCGGAGTAGATCGAGGCGCCTCCGAGCCCGATCCCTGAGCCTGTCGAAGGGTCAGTTGACCATCGACTCGTAGATCTCCTTGCACGTAGGGCAGATCGGGAACTTCTCCGGGTCGCGGCCCGGGGTCCACTTCTTGCCGCACAGGGCGCGCACCGGCTTTCCGGAGATCGCCGACTCGAGGATCTTGTCCTTCTTCACATAGTGCGAGAAGCGCTCGTGGTCGCCCGGCTCGAGGTTCTCTTCATTGAGAAGTTCTTCCAGTTCGCGATCAAGCGTTGCCACGCCGCCCTGATCGGGGCTGTCCAGCGGAGTACTCATAGCGGTGAGTCTAACCGCCCTGAGCCCGCTGCGGGGCCTGCATCGTGCACTCAGGCGGTCTCGACGAATTCCATGAGACGCGCTCCGCCGCGGTCGTAGATCCGTCCGCCGGCGAATGCGCCCAGCGCGAGGATGACCACGCCGGTGCTCAGACCGATCCAGAACGTCAGGGGGTTGTAGATGCCATCAGTGATGACTGTCATGACGAACAGCCACAGAGTGGGAGCGCTGACGATCAGAGTGCCGATGAACGCAGCGGCCGGGCCGAAGGATCCGCGGGATGCCGACCGCTGCGGCTGCTGGAACGGGCTGTCTCCGGGGCGTGAGACGGCGTACGGCGATACGACGGACGAGATGCTGGACAGGCCGAGGCCGGAGAGGAACAGGCTTGCAGCGAGCCCGACCATCGGCATCAGCAGATACCAGCTCTCGATGATGGCGAGCGTGAGCGGAATCGCGATCGCGAGCACCGGGAGCGCCACGAGTGCCACCGGGACCAGTCGGCCGAGGCGATCCGGAAGCCCGCGTACGCCGCTGGCGACGTGCGTCCACAGCGCGGTCGAGTCGTAGGCGACGTCGTTGTGCGGGAGCCAGCCGAAGAACAGCGCCATGACGGGCACGGGCACGAGGGCGGCGATGTACAGCGGCACGCCTGCGACGAGCAGAGGGAACACCGTGAGGATGCCGGCGATGGGCACGACGACGATGTTCACGATGTACCGGCGATCGCGGAGCCAGTACACCAGGCTTCGCGCCGCGATCGCGCCGAAAGCGGTGCTGGGCAGCAGCGCGAACCAGCCGAGGCCGGTGCGTTCTCGCGATGCCGCCGGCCGCCCCGTCGTCGTCAGCAGTCGGCGTACGACCCACGACCAGGTCAGCCACACCGCGACGACGGTCACGGCCGCGACGATTCCGCTGACCCACGCCCCCACGACGTCGCCGGTGGCGATCGCGAACGGGAATGCCGGAATCGCTGCGAAGGGGGTGAAGCCGACGATCGTCGTCACGACGGCGACCGGACCCGGGACCGCACCGTCCCATTCCAGCGAAGCGAGGAACACTGCGACGGGGAAGGCCACCACGACCACAGCGAGGGCGAAGAGAGCGGTCAGCTCCCTCGAACGCCGCTCGGGCAGCAGAAGTGCGCTCAGCGCCATCCCGATACGAGCGGCCAGCGCGGAGGCGAGAACGCCGATGAGCGACACGAGCACCGCAGTGATCCACGGAGCGCCGAGCTGTACGGCGAGCACGACGATGCATGCGCCGACCGCGAGCAGGGCGAACGAAGGCACGCTGAGCAGCGAGGCGAGAGCGAGGATCCACGGCATCTGCCGCTCGTCGACTCCGAACACGCCGAATCGGCGCGGGTCGAGCTGGTCGGACGCGCCGGTGAGGATCGGCCCGATCAGGAAGCCGAGCAGCACGGCTGCGCCGCCGAGCACGACCACAGTGCGTGCCACCGCGAGGGGCGCATCCGCAAGGCTGAGCACGGCGATGCAGACCGCGACAGTGACGATCACCACCGCGGCGAGTCCGAATACGGTGCGCAGCGCTCGTCCCCCACGCAGGGAGCCGAGCATCAGCGTCAGCCTCAGTCGGAGAACGTGTGCAACCATTCGAGGCCCTCCACCTCGCTGACGCCGCCGGAGAGCTCGACGAATCGGGACTCGAGCGTCTGTCCTGCGCGCACTTCGTCGATCGTCCCCTCGGCGAGTACTTCGCCGCCGACGATGATCGCGACGCGGGAGCAGACGCGTTCGACAAGATCCATGCCGTGGCTGGAGAGGATGACGGTGCCGCCGTGTGCGACGTACGCGCGCAGGATGTCGAGGATCACGGCTGATGAGACCGGGTCGACCGCTTCGAACGGTTCATCGAGCACGAGCACGCGAGGCGAATGGATCATGGCTCCTGCGAGCATGATCTTCTTGGTCATGCCCGCGGAGTAGTCGGAGACGACCCGGTTCAGCGCATCCGCGAGATCGAATGCACGGGCGAGATCTGCCGTGCGCTTCTCGATCACCTCGGCCGCCAAGCCACGCAGCAGCCCGTAGTAGTGCAGCAGCTGCCGGCCGGTCAGACGGTCGAATGTCCGCAGCCGGTCGGGAAGCACTCCCATCAGTCGCTTGGCGCTCAGCGCGTCCGAAGCCTGATCGATGCCGCATACGACGACCTGACCCGAGGTCGCGCGCAGGAGCCCTGCCAGGATCGACAGCGTGGTGGTCTTGCCCGCACCGTTGGGGCCGACGATGCCGTAGAACGAACCGGCGGGAACGGTCAGGTCGATGCTGTTGACCGCTCGCTGGTCGCCGAAGTCCTTGATGAGATCGCGCAGGATGACAGCGGGTGGTGCGGATGCCGGCACCGAGGTGGTCTCTTCGGCCACGGCGGCGGCAGCAGCGGCAGTGGCAGCGGCAGCGGCCACAGTCTCGGTGTCTCGCTCCGGCGCGAGCTCGACACCCATGACTTCTTCGGGTTCGGCTTCCGCGGGCTCGGGCCCGACGGGTGTCACCACCGTGGCGTCCGTCACGGGGTCCACGATCGCAGCTCCGGTGCCCGATTCAGCATCCGCCGGATCCAGGGCGAGGAGGTCGGCGAACAGAGTGTCGTCGGCAACGGCATCCTGTGCCGGGATCTCGATCTCGCCGATCGGAGACGCAATGGCCTCGCCTGTCGGCGCGGCGTCGTCGGCAGCGACGGCCGGTCTGGGACGAGCCGTGGGTTTCGCTTCGCGTGGCTTCGTCGTTCGCGACGTCGCCGGTGTGGGCTTCTTCGCCGGCGTGGTCTTCGCCGTCGTGGTCTTCGCCGGTGTGCGCTTGGCGGGCGTGCGCTTCGCGGCCGGCGTGCGGGATGCTGTGCTCGCGGTCGACTCGTCGAGAGCGGCGGCCTTCACTGCGGCGGCCTTCGCTGCGGCGGCCTTGGCCGCGGCAGTCCTGGCCGTGGTGGCCTTCGCTGCGGCGGTCTTCGCGGCGGTTTTGCTCGCAGCCGTGCGCGCGGCAGCGCTCTTCACGGCGGCTGTCTTGGCGGCTGCCGTCCGTGCGGTGGCGGATTTCGCGGCCGCGGCTTTGGCTTCGCCCGATTTCACGGCGGCGGCCTTTTCGGCGGTCGTCTTGGCAGTCGACGTCCTCGGCCGAGCCGCCGCGGCCTTCGACTTCGCAGCGGCTGTCTTCGCCGGGGGCTTCTTGGCAGAGCCGTCGACGGGGGCTGCCGTCACATCGTCCGGGCGATCGGAGCCGTCATCTGGAGAAGCAGTCACCGTCCTAAGGTATCAACGGCTCTGGACTTTCCGAGGGTCAGGCGAAACAATTCAGTCATCGCCTGATCGCGAGCCGCGTGACCTGTGCGTCAGGTGTGTACTCGATCACGAAACGGCAACGGCGATGTCCTGGTCCGGGTGTTCCCAGGGGGCATCGCTAACATGAACACGGCACGAAGAAGTGTCTGGTCGGTGAACCGACTGTGAACACAGATTTCTTGTTAGGAGTAATCGTGACTCTTCAGACCGTCATTCTTGCCGCGGGCATGGGCTCGCGCCTCGGCCGCGCCCTTCCGAAGCCGCTGACCGAACTCAGCGACGGACGCACCATCATGCAGCAGCAGCACGAGAACATCCGTGCCGCATTCGGCAGCGATGCCCGCATCACCACCGTCGTCGGGTACCGCGCAGAGACGGTCATCGAGGCCTTCCCGCACGTGAACTACGTGCACAACGAGCGCTACGACGAGACCAACACCTCCAAGAGCCTGCTGCGCGCCCTCGGCGCCACGGGCAAGAGCGGGGTGCTCTGGATGAACGGCGATGTCGTCTTCGACCCGCGCATCCTCGGCCGCGCGATCGAGTTCATCGAACGCGACCAGTCTTTCGTGGCCGTCAACACCTCGAAGGTGAGCGACGAAGAGGTCAAGTACACCGTGACCGCCGAGGGCTTCATCGACAAGCTGTCGAAGAGCGTCAAGGGCGGTCTCGGCGAGGCGATCGGCATCAACTACATCTCGTCCACGTACAAGAAGGCGTTCATGCGCCAGCTGTCGCGCGTCGACGACCAGGAGTACTTCGAGGGCGGCCTCGAGCTGGCGATCGCCGAAGACGGCCTGCTGCTCGAGCCGATGGACGTCTCAGACCTGTACGCGGTCGAGGTCGACTTCGCCGAAGACCTCGAGCAGGCGAATCTGTACGTCTGATCTTCGCGTTCAGAGAGCCGCGTCCTGTTGCAGGGCGCGGCTCTCTGCGTTCTCCCTGCCGACGAACCTAGGATCGTGCTGTGGCTAAGAAGGTGCACAAGATCCATTCCCTCCCAGACGATTCCGCCTGGGACAAGGGGGTCCCACCCGTGGGTTCGGACGAGCATCCTGGTGCGGTGCGCGGCCTTGACCGCGTGCTCGCGATTCAGCGCCCACTCGTGCTGGCTCACATCCGCAGCATCCGTCTGCGCAATCCGCACGCCACGCCCGACCAGCTCGTGCGCATCCTCGAGCGCCGCTATCTCGCGGCTGTGACGACCGGCGGCGCCGCGGTCGGGGCGACGGCCGTCGTCCCAGGGATCGGAACCGGCATCACGCTGGCTCTCTCGGGTGTGGAGACTGTCGGATTCGTGGAGTCGACGGCGCTGTTCGCGCAGTCTCTCGCCGAGGTGCACGGAATCGCGATCGACAATCCCGATCGAGCTCGGGCGCTGGTGATGACGCTGATGCTCGGCAAAGAGGGCGTCGACCTGGTCGGTCAGCTCGCGAAGCAGGTAACCGGTCGCGGCGCGAGCCGCTCGTCGTACTGGGGCGAGCTCGTGACGAAGTCGCTCCCCCGCGCGGCCGTCGGCCCCGTCGTCGATCGACTCAAGACCATGTTCATCAAGCACTTCGCGGCGGCCGGGGGCGCGTCGTTCATCGGGAAGGCGCTGCCGTTCGGGGTCGGAGCGGTGGTCGGCGGTGCGGGAAACAATCTGCTCGGCAGGCGGGTTCTCACGACATCGCGTCGCGCTTTCGGCGTGGCGCCCGCTGTGCTCCCCGCCGAGCTCGAGCCTGTGACAGGCGCCGAGAAGATCGAGACCCGGATGCTGCGCGGAGCGCGCTACGCAGGCGCTGCCGTCTCAGGCGCTGCGGGGACCGTGGCACGGGGCGCGGGCTGGGTCGGGCACAAGGTCGGAGATCTCACGCATCGGAAGCGCGGGGAACTCGACTCGCCCTCCACCGACCCGACTGTCTGAGTCTTCTCCCCCGGTCGTGGAGGGCGCCTGCTGAGCAGGCTCGAGGCGTCGGATGCCGCTCCTACCGTGACGGTCATGCTGAGACCCATCGATCCGAACGAGCTGCCCTCCCCTCCTGCGTACCGCGTGCCGTGGCGGGTGGTGCGGTCGGATGCGTCTCATCCGGTCGTCATCAACGATGGGCGCGATGCGGCTGATTTCGTGCGGGTCTTCCGAGATGACGGGGCTGCTTCCGAGCGCACGCAGTTGTGGGGTCAGGTGCTTCCGGCCGAGGAGATCGAGCTCTGCCTGTGTGCTGCCGACCCGGATGAGGCTGTGGTCACGCTCGCGTGGTTCCGTCCGACGGACGGACTCGAGTACGTGTGGCGGTTCGTGGTGTGAGGCTGCGGGCTGTCAGGCGCCTTCGCGCCGACGCAGTTCACGACGGAAGTCTGCCTCCGAGTACGGCTTCACGTCGTCGGGCAGATCCGCCGCGCTGAGACCGTCGAGGAACACCGTCGGTTTGACCTCGAGCGCCGTGGCGAGCTGGATCAGCACGAACAGGGTCGGATTGCCCTTGCCGCCTTCGATGCGCGCGAGGTGACTGGTGTCCATGTCTGCACGCTCGGCGAGCTTCGATCGGCTCATCGTCGTCTTCGCCCGCAGCTCCCGCACGAGCATTCCGACATGCTCGGATGCTCGGGAACGGGGCGCATTCATCCCTCAAGCATCAGGGCGAGCGACTCCCGACACGGTTGTTTCCATGAATGGGCTTATATACCGTAGTGGATAAGCGTGCCCTGTGATACCCGAGTTGAGATCGATCAGACCCCAGGATTCATCACTCGCAGGCCCGCCCCACGCGCAGCATCCGCCAGCTCAGCGTCATAGGTGATGATCTCACCGCGTCGTCTTGCGACCGCGCCGTGCAGTTCGGTATGCAGCAACCACGACGCGACGAGAACCCGTTCTTGATCGATCATGATCTCGTCGAACAGGTCGTCAGAATGCTCTTCACTGAGCACCAGCTTCGCCGCGGCCGAGGTATCGAGGTAAGCGGCCACCGTCAGTAACCGCGGTCGTATCCGCGGACGTCGGAGATGAGCTCCGCCGTTGTCACGTCAGACTTCAACCTCGGCCGTGACAGCGAAGCGAGCAGCAAAGTCTCCAGCCTCACCTGGCCGAGCTGTTCGAGTTCTTCGAGCACGGTTCTCGTCATCGGAGACAGCCGCGCCACGGGGTGCCCGTGGTTGGTGACAGTGATGGTCTCGCCCGCCTCGACGCGACGCAACACTTCGGCGCTGCTGTTGCGCATCTCACGGTGCGTGATCGTTGTCATGTAGCACGGCGTAGCACTCTCCTGCGGATCTCGCACACGAATCAGTGTCTGCCGGTCACTTGTAGCCGCTCCCCCTCATTTGATCGTGATCGGCCCACACCACCAAAGGATCAGCCGACCCGTTGTGGTGAGCATCCAACGTCCGCCCGCTCCCCGCCGCTAGTGTGGAATCCGTGACGGACACCCCTGACCTCTCCACGACCGCCGGCAAGATCGCCGACCTCCGCGCGCGCTACAGCGAAGCAGTGGTCGACGCCGAGACGAAGGCGAAGGAGAAGCAGCACTCCAAAGGCAAGATGACCGCCCGCGAGCGCATCGAACTGCTCGTCGACCCGGGAAGCTTCGTCGAGTTCGACGAGTATGTACGCCACCGCACGACCGCGTTCGGCATGGATCGCAACCGCCCGTACGGCGACTCCGTCGTGACCGGCATCGGCACCATCCACGGCCGCACCGTCGCCGTGTACTCCCAGGACTTCACCACGTTCGGCGGCTCGCTCGGCGAGGTCTCCGGCGACAAGATCATCAAGATCATGGAGTACGCCCTTCAGGGCGGCATCCCGGTCATCGGCATCCTCGACTCCGGCGGAGCCCGTATCCAGGAAGGCGTGCTCGCCCTCAGCAAGTACGGCGAGATCTTCCGACTGAACACGCGCTCGTCCGGCGTCATCCCGCAGATCTCGATCATCATGGGCCCGGCGGCCGGAGGCGCCGTCTATGGTCCTGCCCTCACCGACTTCGTCATCATGGTCGACAAGACCAGCCAGATGTTCGTCACCGGACCCGACGTCATCAAGACCGTCACCGGCGAAGACGTCGGGATGGAAGAGCTCGGCGGCGCCCTCACGCACAACACGCGTTCGGGCGTGGCGCACTATCTCGCCGAGGACGAAGACGACGCGATCGACTACGCGCGCACTCTGCTCGGGTTCCTCCCCGACAACAACATGGCCGAGATCCCCGGCTATGAGAGCGACTTCGAGTGGGAGACCACGGATGCCGATCGCTCGCTGAACACGATCATCCCGGACTCCGCGAACCAGCCGTACGACATGCACACCGTCATCGACCACGTCATCGACGACGACTTCCTCGAAGTGCAGCCGCTGTTCGCCCCGAACATCCTCATCGGCTTCGGCCGCGTCGAAGGCCGCTCGGTCGGCATCATCGCCAACCAGCCTTCGCAGATGGCGGGAACGCTGAACATCGAAGCCGGCGAGAAGGCCAGCCGATTCGTGCGTTTCTGCGACGCCTTCTCGATCCCGATCGTCACACTCGTCGATGTGCCCGGTTACCTGCCGGGCACCGATCAGGAGTGGACCGGCGTCATCCGTCGCGGCGCGAAGCTCATCTACGCGTACGCCGAAGCCACCGTGCCGCTGGTGACCGTGATCCTCCGCAAGGCCTACGGCGGCGCATACATCGTGATGGGCTCCAAGCAGCTCGGTGCAGACGTCAACCTCGCTTGGCCCACAGCCGAGATCGCCGTCATGGGCGGCCAGGGAGCCGTCAACATCCTCTACCGCGGTGAGATCAAGAAGGCTGAGGAGGCCGGCGAGGACGTCAAGGCGGTACGCACCCGTCTCGCCAACGAATACACGTACAGCGTCACATCTCCGTTCCTCGCTGCGGAGCGCGGTGAGATCGACGGCATCATCGAACCAGCGAACACGCGCGTCTCGATCGCCAAGGCACTGCGCTCACTGCGCGGCAAGCGCAGCGAACTGCCGCCGAAGAAGCACGGGAACATCCCGCTGTGACCACATCGCAACAGCCCTCAGGCGACGAGAGTCCGGCCCGCGACAGCGCGGCAGCGCAGAGCGCAGCCGACGTGCGGATCATCCGCGGCACCGCCAACGAAGAAGAACTCGCGGCTCTCATGGCTGTGGTCGGCGACGCCTATGCGACCGAGTCGGCGGATGCTGTCGCCGAAGAACCTCGCAGCTCGGCGTGGCGGCGCACACAGCGACCGCTGCGCGAACCTCTGCGCCGCGACATCCCCTGGGGACGATTCTCGGGCTGACGGCTGCGCGTTCGATGAGCTCGAGCGTGCGCGTTCGACGAGGTCGGGCCCGAAATCGCTTGTCCCCCAAAATACCTACAGACAAGCCGTGCGCGCCGCAGCAGAATTGGATCAACGCTTCGCGTTCGGTCGGTCTCTCTGCTCCAGGGTAGGCAGACGGTGATCGACCATCTGCGGTCAGTTTTCGGGTAACTGAATCGCAACTGGCGAGGGGCGGGCGGCTTCGCCGCCCCTCGCCCATCTCACCTCATTCGCGCTCGCGCGGAATCTCGTGCCACAGTCCGACGGAGTCCTCGTCCGAGGAATCACCGGAGCCGGATCGTCCGACGACGGTCACGGCCGTCTGCGGGTCTCGAGCAGCGCGGATGATCACACGACCTGCTTCCGCGCTCATCAGGACGCGCGCGAGTTCATCACGGATCTCAGCCCGACGATCCTCATCGAGCTCGTCCAGCCCGCCCTCGTCGAACACCGTCACTGCGGCTCCACGCAACCGCGCCTGCTGGATAGCCTCGCGCACAGCGTCATTGAGCAGACTCGCACCGCGCAGCTCGTCGCGCAGCCGCCCCTCGGCGAGCCGCGCCTCCAGACGATCCTCATCCGTGAGCAGGCCACGTGCGGCGACAGTCCTGGTCAGCACGGGACCGGCGACCGCCAGCGCGTACTTCACACGGACGCGACGCTCACGCTGGCGCACCAGCTGAGTGGCATGCCACGCCGACACCGCCTGCTGGATGTCCGCCAGATGCTCGGTGTCGTGCACGGCACGATCCCAGAACAGCACCAGCAGCTGCGCCACCACCGTCCACATCACCGATCCGACCAGTCCGAGTTCGAGTGCGACGAACGGACCGATGCACACCGCGGACGACACCGTGAGCGCAGCGAGCACCAGCCAGCCCGCGATCGCCCTTCTCCGCACGATGCACACCACCGCGAGCAGACCGACGGCGCCGATGTACCAGGTCGCGAACGGCGCCGTCCGGTGAGCGGGACTCAGTGATTCGCTCACCATCGCCGGGATCACCGCGGCGACGACCACTGCGACCACACCCCACCACCGTGGCAGTTGCGGCCCCGCCGGCGCCTCCAGCAGCACCGTCGTCACCACGACGACGAGATACAGCAGGATCGCCGCCACCATCAGCAGCGGAGCAGTCGGCTGCACGGTCCACCACACGGCGCGCGCCGCGAAGTACACGGCGAAACCTATCGCGAGCGAGGTCGCGACGCTGCGGACCGAGCGGTTCATTCGCGCATCCAACCCAGCACCACAGTGGTGCCCTCACCGTCGGAGTCGATCGTGGCCGTGCCCGCGACACCCGCCATCCTGGCGATGATCGACGCGCGGATGCCGAGCCGGTCCTCGCCGACCGTGTCCATGTCGAATCCGCCTCCGGTGTCCATGACCGTCACCGTGAGTCCGTCGTCGCCGTGGCCCTCCACGATGAGATGCAGTCCGCGTCCGTGTGCGTGGGTGACCGCGTTTCCGACGGCTTGACGAGCGGCGAGAACCAGAGCACGGGCCGCGCGACCGGGTATGAGGCCGGATCCGCCGCGCTCCTCGACGATCGCGTCCGCTCCGCGTTCGGAGAGCGCGCGCCGCAGCTCGATCACGATCTGTGCGGTACCGACCGGCTCGTCGCTCCCCTCTTGAGCCACGGCCGCCTCGGTGTTGGCGAGCCGTGTCAGCGCCTCACGCGCCATGGCGACGGCGAGGTCTCGCGCGCGATCGCTGTCCGCACGCTCGGCGGCGATCAGTGCCGCGAGCACGCTGTCATGCATGAGCGCTGCCATCGCGACACGCTCCTCCTCGGCGGCGGCAGCAGCGGCCGCCCCGGCATACGAGGCGACGGCCCGTCCGCGCGCGTCGTCCACTCCGGCGGCGACGGAGCGGAACATCCATCCCAGCGACAGGATGACGATGCCGAGGATCAGCGTGAACGAGACGTCGAATGCCGTCAGAGTCCAGACAGATCCGGCGAACTCGCCCTCCACTAGGCGCACACAGCCGTAGACGAGCGGCACCGCCACAGCCCAGAGCATCTGGATCCGCACCGGGAAGGCGAGCATGGCCGCCGCGACGCCGACGTTGACGAGGAAGAAGATCCACGGCTGGTTGACCGCGCGATGGTCACCTGCCCCGACGGTGAGCGGCCAACTCGCGAGCGCGACGAGGTAGGCGACCGCGAACGAGCCGGAGGCCACGCGCACCCCTCGGCCGATGACGCACGCCACCAGCATCGCGATCAGCGGAATGTAGACGATCACGAGCAACGTGATGTGGACGGGCGAGGTCCCGGACGACATGGTACCGATGGCTGCGAACATCGCCTGCGTCCCCAGCATGGCGGAGCCGATCGCCACGACTGTCGCGAGGATGCGTTCCATCCGCTTTCCAGTGAAGCGCTCGAACGCCGTCTCTGCCGCCCCGAGGGACGGAATCCGGCTCCAGGCGTCCTTGAGGGCGGTGTCAGCCTGCATTGGAGGCCCCGTCGGCCGCCACGATTCCGTCCTCCATCGCGCGGCGCAGCAGGTCGATCTTGGTCGATGCCTGCCGGCCGACCTCGACGTACTTCACGCGCACACGGGTGATGTTCTCCTTGGCTGTGGAGTACGCGACTCCGAGCCGCTCAGCAACGACCTTCAACGGAAGCCCCGCCGCATACAGGCGCAGCACCTCGCGCTCGCGCACCGACAACTGCGCGTCTGCGAACTCCCGGTCGCCCTCGACGGCGCTGGCCCATTCGACATTGTTGAGCGCGTCGCCACGTGCGACGGTGCGGATCGCGTCGAGCACGTCATCCAGCGCTGAGGACTTGCTCACGACGCCCGCGGCGCCGGCTGCGAGCGCTTCTCGCACGGCGGCCGGGCGGTCGGCGACGCTGTGGATGACGACGCTGGCGCCGTCGGAGACCAGGCTCCTCACATTCTCTGTGACGGTGGTGCCGTCTCCGAGAGTCAGATCGAGCACGACCACGTCAGCCGGAGCGGAGCCCGTGGAAGCACGCCATCCCAGATACGAGCCGACTGTGCTGCCTGAGAACACGACCGTCTGCGCGCCGTCGCGTTCGCATGCGAGCTCGAGCCCCAGACGAACGGACTCGTGGTCATCGATGAATGCGACCCTGCTCATTGCTCCACCCTATCGATCTGCTGAGAACTCACCGACTGAGCAGCGCGATGACCTCGAAATGGTGCGAGTGCGGGAACAGGTCGAAGCCCTGCAGGGACTCGACGTTCCACCCGAGATCGCGGAACGTGCCGAGGTCACGCGCCAGAGCGACCGGGTCGCATGCGACGTAGACGATCGCGTCGGGGCTGAGGGCGTGCACGCCCTCGACGACAGCGCGCCCGGCGCCGGCGCGCGGCGGATCAAGGACGACGGTGCCCGCCTGCATCCCCGAGGGAAGCCCGCTCAGGTAGCGGTCGACGCGATCGGTGACGGCGGCGACGTCGAACGGATCGAGGTTGTGCTTCGCGTGCTCAGTGGCGCGGCGGCTCGATTCCACAGTGACGAGATCTGTCGCACCGAGCTCGGCGAGAGAGGCTGCGAAGAGGCCGACCCCGCCGTACAGGTCGAGATGGGTCTTTGCCGGGTCGATCCGGCCCTCGAGGACGGATCGAACGGCCGTGTCGAGCGTGTCGGCGGCGCGCGCATGCACCTGCCAGAATCCGTCGGCATCCACTCGGAAAGTGCGCTCGCCGACCTGCTCCTTGATGACCTCCGAGGGCTGGCGCTTGCCCCGCTCCGGGCGACGGATCACGTGCACGTTGCCGTCAGCATCCTGTACGAGGTCGATGCGACCGGGCTTGGCGTTCTTGAGCGAGAGCGCCTCGGCCGCCACGCGGCGACGTGCCAGCGGATGCGACTGCACGGGGATCACCCGGTGGCTGCGAGCCGCGAACGGCCCGACCACGCCATCGGCATCCACATGCAGCGAGACGCGCGTGCGCCACCCTGTACCGTCGCCGTCATCGATCGCCGCGATCTCGGGAGCCTCGAGGCCGGAGCCTGCGAACTTGTCGAGCGCCTCGGTGAGCACCTGACGCTTGAGCGTGCGCTGGTGCGCCAGATCGATGTGACCGAGGTCAGCGCCGCCTGCGCGATCGACGGGATCACGCGAGATGTCGGCTTCCTTCCACACGTGCGGACGACGCTGCGGCGATTCCTCGAGCACTTCGAGCGCCTCCGCCCGCCAGAACGACGACTTGGCGCCGTCGGTGACGCGTGCGCGCACACGCTCGCCCGGAATCGCGTCCGAGACGAACACCACGCGACCTTCGTGACGTGCGATGAAGGTGCCACCGTGCGCGATGCCGGTGATGTCGAGGTCGAGCGTCTGGCCCGCAGAAGAAGTCATCCCTCCAGGATACGGTGATGGACATGCGCGTCTGCCTGGCTTCCACCTCCCCCGCCCGTCTCATGCTGCTGCGTCAGGCGGGGATCGATCCGCTCACACTCTCTCCGGAGACGAATGAGGATGCCATCGCCGCCGCGGCTGCGGCCGAGCGGGGCGCTGATCTGCCTCCTGCCGACCTCGTGCTGCTGCTCGCCCGCGCCAAGGCGGCCGACGTCGCACAGCGCCTGGCGACGGAAGACCCCGGCTTCGACGGGATCGTGATCGGCGGCGACTCCATGTTCGAGCTGGGCGGTCACGTGTACGGCAAGCCCTACACGCCGGAGGAAGCGACGCGCCGGTGGCACGAGATGCGCGGCGCGACTGGAATCCTGCACTCGGGGCACTCGGTGTTCCGCGTCGCTCCGGGCACGGCGCCGAGGGAAGCCACCGCCATCGCCGAGGCATCCGTCACCTTCGCCGAAGACATATCGGACGACGAGATAGCTGCATACGTGGCGACCGGCGAGCCCCTGAATGTCGCCGGCGCATTCACCGTCGACAGCCTCGGCGGAGCGTTCATCACCCGCGTCGACGGCGATCCCTCCACGGTCGTGGGCATGTCGCTGTCGACGATCCGTCGGCTGGTGGGTGATCTGGGCGTCACCTGGACGGACCTGTGGTCGTAGAGATCCCGCCATGTTCTGGCGAGTTTCTTGTGGAGGGTCGTCAAAAGTATCGAGGTCGATCTCGCTAGGCTGACATTCATGCCTGCTATCGCCAAGGTCCTCATCGCGAACCGCGGCGAGATCGCCGTACGCATCATCCGCGCCGCTCGTGATTCCGGGATCGGCTCCGTCGCCGTCTACGCCGACCAGGATCGGGATGCCCTGCACACCCGCCTCGCGGACGAGGCGTACTCCCTCGACGGCGACACCAGTGCCACCACGTACCTCCAGATCGACAAGATCCTCTCCGTCGCTCGTCGTGCCGGTGCCGACGCCGTCCACCCCGGCTACGGCTTCCTGGCCGAGAACGCCGAGTTCGCACGTGCTGTGATCGGCGCAGGCATGATCTGGATCGGTCCGTCGCCCGAGGCGATCGAGTCACTCGGAGACAAGGTCACCGCACGCCACGTCGCCGAGAAGGTGGGCGCCCCACTCGCACCGGGCACACCAGGGCCGGTCGAGTCCGCAGACGAGGTCGTCGCGTTCGCGAAGGAATTCGGCCTCCCGATCGCCATCAAGGCCGCCTACGGCGGAGGCGGACGAGGACTCAAGGTCGCCCGCGAACTCGACGAGGTAGCCGAACTCTTCGAATCGGCCACCCGCGAGGCGGTCGCGGCCTTCGGTCGCGGCGAGTGCTTCGTCGAGAAGTACCTCGACAAGCCCAGGCACGTCGAGACGCAGTGCCTGGCGGATGCCGAGGGCAACGTCGTCGTGATCTCCACCCGCGACTGCTCGCTGCAGCGCCGCCACCAGAAGCTCGTCGAAGAAGCACCGGCGCCCTTCCTCACCGAGGAGCAGAACCGCCAGCTGTACGAGTCCTCCAAGGCGATCCTGCGAGAGGTCGGCTACGTCGGAGCCGGCACCTGCGAGTTCCTCATCGGCGCCGACGGCACCGTGTCGTTCCTCGAGGTGAACACCCGACTGCAGGTCGAGCACCCTGTCTCCGAAGAGGTCACCGGCATCGACCTGGTGCGCGAGCAGTTCCGCATCGCCGCCGGCGGGACGATCGACTACGACGACCCGACTCCGAACGGCCACTCCTTCGAGTTCCGCATCAACGGCGAGGACCCCGGTCGCGGGTTCCTCCCCCAGCCCGGTCCGATCCACGTCTTCAAGACGTTCGGCGGACCAGGCATCCGCCTCGACTCAGGTGTCACAGCCGGCGACGCCGTCTCGGGAGCGTTCGACTCGCTGCTCGCGAAGATCATCGTCACCGGTCGCGACCGCGCCGAGGCGCTGGAGCGCGCCCGCCGCGCTCTCGACGAGTTCGAGGTCGCCGGGCTCCCGACCGTGCTTCCGTTCCACCGCAAGGTCGTGCGCGATCCCGCGTTCACCGCCGAGGACGGCACGTTCGGCATCTTCACGCGCTGGATCGAGACCGAGTTCGACAACGACATCCCGGCCTGGGATGGCGAGCTGGATGCTCCGGCACCGGCCGAGAGCCGCCACACCGTGGTCGTCGAGGTCGCAGGCAAGCGTCTCGAGGTCAGCCTGCCCGATCGCGTCGCCGTCGCCTCCGGTGTCTCCGGCCGCCCGGCCGCCGTGCCGCCGTCCAGGCGCAGCCACACCACGTCGGTCTCCGCCGGGGCCTCCGGCGACGCTGTGAAGTCGCCCATGCAGGCCACGGTCATCAAAATCGCCGTCGAAGAGGGCCAGCAGGTCGTCAAGGGCGACCTGGTGGTCGTGCTCGAGGCGATGAAGATGGAGCAGCCACTGCAGGCGCACAAGGACGGCGTCATCGGCGGCATCAACGCGACCGCCGGCGCGACTGTCTCGTCAGGACATCAGCTGCTGCTGATCTCCTAGCCGCGTGGAACCGGTAGCCGGGCGGAGCCGACGTCAGCTGATGTTCACCAGGTGCATCGCGCGCGACGCATCTGTGATGCTGCTCGACAGCGACGGGTACGCGGCGAACACACGTGAGACCTGGTCGACCGTGAGGCGACGCTCGACGGCGACGGCGATCGGGTAGATCAACTCCGACGCCTTCGGCGCCACGATCACACCGCCGATGACCGTGCCAGAGCCCTTGCGTGCGATGATCTTCACGAAGCCGTCCTTGATGCCCATCATCTTGGCGCGCGGGTTCGCTGCCAGCGGCAGCTTGTAGACGAGCCCGTCGGCGACACCGTCTTCGACGTCCTTCTCGCCCCAGCCGACCGTGGCGATCTCGGGGGCCGTGAAGATGTTCGAGGTGACCTTGATCTTCTCGAGCGGGATGACGATGTCGCCGAGCGCGTGGAACACCGCGGTGCGCCCCTGCATGGAGGCGACGGATGCGAGCGGCATGAAGTTCGTGCAGTCGCCGACCGCGTAGATGTTCGGCACTGAGGCGCGGGCGACGCGGTTGACGCGCACGTGGCCGGACTCGGTGAGTTCGACCCCCGCCTCCTCCAGGCCGATCCCCGCGGTGTTCGGAATCGATCCCACCGCCATCAGGCAGTGGCTGCCCTCGACGGTGCGACCGTCGGAGAGCGTCACGAGCACGCCGGTGTCCGTACGCTCCACCTTGTCGGCGCGCGACTTGGACAGCACGGTCATGCCACCCCGCTTGAAGACCTTCTCCAGCACGTGGGCTGCGTCCTTGTCCTCGCCCGGCAGCACCTGATCGCGACTGGAGACGAGCGTCACCTTCGCGCCGAGGTTCATGTACGCCGAGGCGAACTCGGCGCCGGTGACACCCGAGCCGACCACGATGAGGTGCTCGGGCAGCGCCTTCATGTCGTACAGCTGCGTCCAGGTCAGGATGCGCTTGCCGTCCGGCTTCGCGCTGTCGAGCTCGCGCGGCGATGCGCCGACCGACACGATGATGGTGTCGGCTTCGACGCGGTCGAAATCGGTGCCGCCCGGTCCGGTGGCGACCACGATGGCGTTCGGGCCCTCGAGACGCCCGTGACCGGAGAGGATGCGGACACCCGCCTCGAGCAGCGTCTCGCGCATGTCCTCCGACTGCTGCCCCGCGAGCGCCAGCAGACGCTTGTTGACCGCGGCGAGGTTGATCGCGATCTCGGGCTTGAGCGGCTTCCCCGCCGCCCCCTTCGCGTAGAACTGCACTCCGAGATCGCTCGCCTCGGAGATCGCGACCGCTGCATCGGCCGTGGCGATCAGGCTCTTCGACGGCACGACATCTGTGAGTACGGCGGATCCGCCGACTCCGACGCGCTCGACCAGCGTCACCTCGGCTCCGAGCTGGGCGGCGGCGAGCGCCGCTTCGTAGCCGCCGGGACCGCCGCCGAGGACGGCAACCCGCTGAGTGCGCTCGAAAGGAGTGGAAGACATGACTCCCATTCTTCCGCAATCCTGAGTGCGTTGCCGTCACCACTCTTAGAGTGGATCCATGACCGACATTCACGACAACCCTCTCGACGACCCGAACACCGACCCGTTCGAGGTCGCAGCCCTCGCCGCCGCGGACATCGCGCGGCTCAGCGGCGTCGAGAAGCACGACATCGCCCTCACCCTCGGAAGCGGCTGGGGCAAAGCCGCCGACCTGCTCGGCGAGACCGTCGCCACGATCCCGGCCACCGAGGTCACCGGCTTCTCCAAGCCTGCTCTCGAGGGCCACGTCGGCACTCTGCGCAGCATCCGCACGCCCGGCGGCAAGCACGTGCTCGTCATCGGCGCCCGCACGCACTATTACGAGGGCCACGGCGTCCGACGCGTCGTCCACAGCGTCCGCACCGCCGCCGCCGCAGGGGCTGCGATCATGGTGCTGACCAACGGCGCCGGCGGTATCCGCGAGACGTGGAAGCCCGGCCAGCCCGTGCTCATCAGCGACCATATCAACCTGACTGCGGACTCTCCGCTGGAAGGTGCGAACTTCGTGGACCTGACCGACCTGTACTCGCCGCGACTGCGCGACATCGCACGCACGATCGACCCGTCACTGGATGAGGGCGTCTACACGCAGTTCCGCGGACCGCACTACGAGACGCCGGCCGAAGTGCAGATGGCGAAGGTCATCGGCGGGAACATCGTCGGCATGTCGACGGCTCTCGAGGCGATCGCTGCCCGTGAGGCCGGCATGGAGATTCTGGGCTTCTCGCTGATCACGAACCTCGCCGCCGGCATCCAGAAGACGCCGCTCAGTCACACCGAGGTCATCGAGGCCGGCCGCGAGGCAGAGCCCGTGATCTCGGCGCTGCTGGCCCGCGTAGTGGAGGCGCTGTGAGCGAGCAGACCGAGGCGCGATTGGCTCAGGCGCGTGCGTGGCTGCGCCAGGATCCGGATGCCGCGACCAGGGACGAGCTCGCCGCAATCGTCACAAGGGCAGCCTCGGGCGATGCCGCGGCGATCGCCGATCTGGAAGACCGCTTCGGCGCGCGCCTCGCGTTCGGCACCGCCGGCCTGCGTGGCGCACTCGGCGCCGGCAGCAACCGGATGAACCGCGTGCTGATCGCTCAGGCCGCCGCCGGCTTCGCGTCGTATCTGCGCGAGCGGGTGCAGGGCACCCCCTCCGTCGTGGTCGGCTACGACGGACGCCGCAACTCCCGGCGGTTCGCCCATGACTCCGCCGAGTTGTTCGCCGGCGCTGGACTTCGCACGATTCTGCTGCCTCGCCTGCTGCCGACGCCGGTGCTCGCATTCGCTGTGCGCCACTTCGGCGCGGATGCCGGTGTCATGGTGACCGCGAGCCACAATCCGCCGGACGACAACGGCTACAAGGTGTATCTCGGCGGCGCGGATGCCGGCTCCCAGATCGTGGCCCCCGCAGACGCCGAGATCGCCGCCCACATCCAGCGGGTGGCGGATGCCGGCGACATCTCCCGACTGCCGCGTTCGAGCTCGTACGAGACGGCCGCCGAAGACGTCGTCTCCGCCTACATCCGCGATACGGCCGCCGTGGCTCCCGCGCCGGCGTCGGCGAAGGGCTTCAACTGGGTCTACACGGCGATGCACGGCGTGGGCTGGGAGACCTTCTCCCGCATCCTGCGCACGGCCGGCTATCCGCAGCCGACGACCGTACGCGAACAACTGCGTCCCGACCCCACGTTCCGCACCGTGTCGTTCCCGAACCCCGAAGAGCCGGGGGCGATGGACCTCGCATTCGCCGCGGCCAGACGCACCCGCGCCGACTTCATCATCGCGAACGACCCTGACGCCGACCGCCTCGCCGTCGCGATCCCCGACGACTCCGCCGAGGGCGGCTGGCGTCGGCTGAGCGGCAACGAGGTCGGACTGCTCCTGGGAGCTCGCGCCGCGCGTGCCGCGGAGGGCATACCAGGGGCCTCGCTGGCCTGCTCGCTGGTCTCATCCCCCGGCCTCGGCGCGATCGCCGCACATCACGGACTCGACTTCCACGAGACGCTGACCGGCTTCAAATGGATCTCGCGAGCACCGGGAATGGTGTTCGGCTTCGAGGAGGCGCTCGGATACCTGGTGAACCCGGAGAAGGTACGCGACAAGGACGGCATCTCCGCGGCGATCGCCGTGCTCGGTCTTGCCGCCGAGGCAGAAGAGAGGGGCGAGACTCTGGCCACGCTCGTCGCGGAACTCGGCGAGACGTACGGCCATTTCGCCAGCGGTCAGGTCTCCGTGCGCGTCGATGACCTCTCGATCATCGACAGGATCATGCTCGCTCTGCGCACGTTGCCGCCGGCGCGCATCGGCAGCACGGCGATCGACTCCGCCGAGGACCTCATGCAGGCGTCAGAGGGACAGCCCTCCGGCGATGTGCTGCGCTACCGGCTCGCAGACGGCTCGCGCGTGATCGTGCGCCCGAGCGGCACCGAGCCGAAGCTCAAGGTGTACATCGACGCACGGGCCGATACGGCCGACGGCTCCCGCGCGGCGGTCGCAGATCTCGAGGCGGGTGTGCGCGCGCTGCTCGAGGAGCGAAGCTAGCATCGCTGTATGCCGACCCGACATGTGATCATCAGGGCGCACAACGGTGTGCACGCCCGTCCCGTCGCCGAACTCGTTCGCCTTGCGCAGGCGCATCGCGACTCGATCACGCTGCGGACCGCGACCGGTACGCAGGTGGATCTCAGCAGCGTGCTGGCCGTGATGGACCTCGCTCTCAGACAGGGCGATGAGGTCGTGCTGTCCACGGCGGAGTCGGCAGGAGCCGCGAGCGTGCTGGATGCGCTGACCGAGGTGCTCGCGAGGCAGGACTGAGATGATGCTCAGCCGTCGATCACGGCGACGAGCTCATCCAGGAACGCCTCGAACGACGTGCCACGGCGGACGATCCGCTGCACGCTCTCGCGTTCGCTGAAGACCTCGACGAGCTGCTCGAACACCGTCTGGAACGCGGTGCGGTCGCTCTCGCTGAACGCGGCGAGCGCCACGACCTGCACACGCCCTTCTCCCCACGCGACCGAACCGTCGGCCACGCCGATCGCGATAGCCGTGCGCTGAGCCGTCATCTGCAGCGCGTGCGGAACGGCCAGCGCGTCCGTGAACGCGGTCGATGACATCCGCTCCCTGACGATCGTGTTCTCCACGTAGTCGCCGGCGATGAGACCGGTATCCACGAGCAGTCCGCCGAGACGGCGGATGACGGCATCCTCCCCCTCATCCGGCAGTGGGCGAACGAACGCATCAGCCACGAAGTAGCGCGACAGCTCCTCGCGCAGACGGGTGAGCCGGCGCGCGCGACGCATGCGGGCCGCCGCCTGCGACACGCGCTCGACGTCGGCGTCGGTGAGGAACGGCTGGATGCGCACATAGCGGTCGCCATTGGCACCTGGTTCGATCGTGCTCAGCACGAGGTCGGTGTCGATCGCCTCCCAGTCGGGATCCACGCTCGTGACGACGCTGGTGACCTCCACCGATGAGCCGAGCGAGCGATCGACGCTCGAGCGCAGCAGCTCGTGCAGCTCGTAGTAGCCGGGGCAGACGATCGTCGCCGTGAGGATCGACTCGGCCTTGCGGCTGCGCTCCAGCCTCCCGCCGATGTGCATCGCGATGTAGGCGATCTCGTCGTCGTGGATCGGAGCGCCCAGCCGGTCATGCAGGCCGCTCGCGATCGACACCGCCACTTCGAAGATCATGGGGTACGACGACTTCAGCGACCTCGTGAGCGGGTTGCGCGTCCAGGCCTGCTCCTCGGCTCGGCGCAGCAGATTCTGCACGTGCAGCGCCAGCCGCAGGATGAACGCCTCATCGACGAGATCCACCTGATAGTCCGCCGCAGCCTGGACGATCTCCGCGCGGACGGCGGCCTCGACCGCCTGATCGACCCCGCTGCGGGCGGCATCGTGCCCGGCGCTCTGCCCTGGCGCGATCGCCCTGGTCAGCACGAGCGTGGCGAGATGCGCGCTGTCGCCCTCGCCGAGAGCGACGCCGAAGTGCTCTGCGGCGAGCTGCGTGATCACGCCGCCCAGCTTCGGGATCTCCTCCGAGGCTCCCGACTGCGGGGTGTCGAGGGCACGGCCGGCCGAGACGCGGTCGGCGGCGATCGCGATGTGCAGCAGCACGTCGGAGATCGCGAGCTCGTTGACGTAGTAGCCGAGCGCACCCAGCTCGCGCACGAGGGCGGTCTTGAACGGAGCGACGGCGTGCGCGGCGACGGCGCTGCCGGTGAGGGCGCGGCGGATGCTCTCGGGGTGGAACGAGCCGGCGTCCATCTCGTCGTGGGCGAGCCGGCTCAGCAGCCGGCGCTGCGCCACCTCCGTCCCCTGCAGACGGACGATCTCGCGATCGCGCTCGAGCCGGAGATCGGTGCCGTCCAGCAGCCCGCGCACTCGGGAGAGATCGGATTCCAGGGTGGCCTCGCTCACGTGCAGTCGCTCCGCCGTGGCGAACACATCGATGCCAGCCGATTCGTCCAGCAGCATCCGCACCACCGTGTGCAGGCGGTCGCGCGGTGCGGAATCCCCCGTCGCCCGTGTCCGCAGCGTCGCATGCGCACTCGCACCGGCGCGGTATCCGGCCGGGCCCGACTCGACGGCGTCGCCGCCCGTCGCGCGGGCGTTGAGCGCGGCGACATATGAGCGGATGCTGCGCGGCGTCACGCCGAACAGATCGGCGAGGCTCGCCGCCGTCGCCCAATCGTCCTGCCGGAGGAGGGTCTGCAGGAGCTGATCCTGACGCTGGCGCGACATGCTCCCATGATGCCAGCACCGTCGCGACCGCGGGTCGCGGCGGAAGGTTCCGCAGGGGCGGAAAGGAACGTGGTGGCGCCGCTCACAGCTTCTTCCCAGAATGGAGAGCAGGAAGAGGTGGCATCGATGAGGATCCTGGTGGTGTGCGGCGCGGGAGCGTCCAGCACATTCGTCGCACAGCGGCTGCGGCGCGCAGCATCCGACGCCGGCCTCGACTGGGACACCGCTGCCGGCACCGAGCAGACGATCTCCGCCGCCTTCGCGGACCTCGTGCTCGTCGGTCCGCATCTCGCCGACCGGGTGGACGCCATCCGCGCCGCATCCCACGCACCCGTCGCGGTACTGCCCGACGACGTGTTCGCCGACCGCGACGGCATCCGCACGCTCGCGGTCGCCCGCATGGCGCTCTCCTCCTCGAAGAACGATTCACCGTCCACCGCGAAAGGAACATCATGACCGAGATCTCACGCACTGTCCGCATCGGCTCCTCCCACGGGTTGCACGCGCGCCCTGCGAAGCTGTTCGCGCAGGCAGCCAAGGACTCCGGCATCTCCGTGACGATCGCGAAGGATTCCGGGAAGCCTGCCAACGCGGCCAGCATCCTCGGCGTGATCGCGCTCGCGATCGAGTACGGCGACTACGTGACGCTCACGGCCGACGGAGAAGGCGCCGAGGGCGTGCTCGACTCGCTCACCGAGTTGCTGACGACCGATCACGACCAGGAGGCGGCCGGATGACCGAGCTGCGCGGCGTGGGCGTCGGCCGCGGTATCGCCCAGGGGCCCGTGATCCGCATGGCGGAGCCGCTGCCTGCACCGGAGAACACACCGAGCACGATCGGTGCGGATGCCGAGCGCACCAGGGCGCGCGAAGCTGTGGCGGCCGTCGCGGCAGAGCTGCAGCAACGTGCGGACACAGCCGGAGGCGCTGCCCAGGAGGTGCTCGAGGCGCAGGCGATGATCGCGGAGGATCCGACTCTTCAGGACGAGGTCGATTCCCGCATCGATGACGGCGGCAGCGCCGAATGGGCGGTGCACGACGCATTCGCCGGCTTCCGCGCCACGCTCGAGGCGGTCGGCGGCTACCTCGGCGAGCGCGCGGCCGACCTCGACGACATCGCCCAGCGCGTGCTCGCGCACCTGCGCGGCCTCGACGCTCCCGGCGTGCCCGATCCAGGGCATCCGTTCGTGCTCGTCGCCCGTGATCTCGCACCCGCCGACACGGCCCTGCTCAACCTCGAACAGGTGCTGGCGCTGGTCACCACCGACGGCGGCCCGACCTCGCACACCGCCATCCTCGCGAGAGAGAAGGGCATCGTCGCGATCGTGGGTGCGACCGAAGGGTCGATCCTCGAGACCGGGACGACCGTGATCGTCGATGCGGCGGCCGGCGTCGTGACGATCGATCCCACCGGCGAGCAGCTGGAGAAGGCCGCCCAGCGCGCGGCGGCCCGCGACGCCGCCGAGAGCGCGCCGCTCACTCCCGGCGCACTCGCCGACGGCACGGCGATCGCTCTGCTCGCGAATCTCGGCAAGCCCGCCGATGCCGCGGATGCGGTCGCGCGCGGCGCCGAAGGCGTCGGCCTGTTCCGCACCGAGTTCCTGTTCCTCTCCTCCGCCCAGGCCCCCACTGTCGCCGAGCAGCGCGAGTCGTATCGCGAGTTGCTCTCGGCGTTCGGTGGCAAGAAGGTCGTGGTGCGGATGCTGGATGCCGGCGCCGACAAGCCCCTCGCGTTCCTCAATGACGCGCACGAGGAGAACCCTGCCCTCGGGCTGCGGGGCCTCAGATCGCTGCGCGCCAGCGAGGACATCCTGCGCGAGCAGCTCACCGCTCTCGCCGAGGCGGATGCCGAGACCTCCGCAGACCTGTGGGTGATGGCACCGATGGTGGCCACCGTCGAGGAGACGAAGTACTTCACCGCCCTCGCCCGGGAGTACGGGATCAAGACCGCTGGCGTGATGGTCGAGATCCCTGCCGCCGCGCTGCTGGCCGATCGCGTGCTCGCCCACACCGACTTCGCATCCATCGGCACGAACGACCTCACCCAGTACACGATGGCCGCCGACCGCATGCTCGGCTCCGTCGCGGGCTTCCAGGACCCTTGGCACCCCGCGGTGCTGCGACTGGTCGGCGAAGTCGGCGCGGCAGGAGCCCGCCTCGGCAAGCCGGTCGGGATCTGCGGCGAGGCGGCAGCGGACCCGCTGCTGGCGGCCGTGCTGGTCGGTCTCGGCGCCACAAGCCTGTCGATGGCGTCAGCGGCCCTCGCCGACGTACGACTCGCGCTCTCAGAGCGCACCGCCTCCGAGGCGAAGCACCTCGCCGAGGTGGCACTTGCGGCAGACGATGCCGCGAGCGCCCGCAATGCCGTGGCTGAAGCCGTCACGGCCCTCCCTTCACACCAGAAAGAGACGACATCATGACGACGACGTCAACAGCCGCCCCGAAGCAGAACGGGGTCAGGGTCGGCGTGCAGCGACTCGGCACGTTCCTCTCGGGCATGATCATGCCGAACATCGCAGCCTTCATCGCCTGGGGCTTCATCACGATGCTGTTCATCCCCGCCGGGTTCTTCGGCGCCGACAGCCCGTTCGGATGGCACTGGGCCCCCGTGGCCGAGATCATCGGCGGCGGTGGCGACTCCGCGCTCATCAACTGGCCCGGCGCCATGACAGCACTGACCGAGGGCGAAGGCGGCAACTTCCAGGGCTACGTCGGCCTGGTCGGCGCCATGGTGACCTACCTGCTGCCGCTGCTCATCGCGAACACGGCCGGCCGCCTCGTATACGGCGAACGCGGCGGTGTCGTCGCGACGATTGCGACGATGGGTGTCATCGTCGGCACGAACATCCCGATGTTCCTCGGCGCGATGATCATGGGACCGCTTGCGGCATGGATCACCAAGCAGATGGACCGGCTCTGGGACGGGAAGATCCGCCCCGGATTCGAGATGCTGGTGAACAACTTCTCGGCCGGTATCCTCGGCATGATCCTCGCGATCGCCGGTTTCTTCGCATTCGGTCCTGTGATGCTCGGCATCAGCACCGTGCTCGGAGCGGCTGTCGACTGGCTCGTGACGCTGCAGCTGCTGCCGCTCGTCTCGATCATCGTCGAGCCGGCGAAGGTGCTGTTCCTGAACAACGCCATCAACCACGGCGTGTTCACACCGCTCGGCATCGAGCAGGCGACCGAGAACGGCAAGTCGATCCTGTTCCTCATCGAGGCGAACCCCGGCCCCGGCCTCGGTCTGCTGCTCGCGTTCACGTTCTTCGGCGTCGGCGCTGCGAAGGCCTCGGCACCGGGTGCCGCGATCATCCAGTTCTTCGGCGGCATCCACGAGATCTACTTCCCGTACGCGCTCAGCAAGCCGACCACGATCCTCGCTCTGATCGCCGGTGGCGCAGCGGGCGTCACGACCAACATGCTCCTCGGCGGCGGTCTCGGCTTCCCGGCAGCCCCAGGAAGCATCATCGCCGTGACGGCGGCCGCGATCGGCGGCGGCGTCTGGAACCTGGTTGTGGTGTACCTGTCGGTCATCATCGCCGCCGTGGTGACGTTCCTGATCACGGCTGTGATCCTGCGGGCGTCGCGCAAGCGCGATCTGGCCGCTGAGGGCGACACCTTCGGCGCGGCGATCGCGCAGACCGAGGCGAACAAGGGCAAGAAGTCCGAGCACCTGTCGAATCTCGCAGCCTCTGCGGCCGCAGGTGGCACGGCTGCTGCCGCGACGTCGGCCACGGCGACCGCGACCGCTCCGATCCAGAACATCGTGTTCGCCTGCGACGCCGGCATGGGATCGTCCGCGATGGGCGCGAGCGTGCTGCGCAACAAGCTGAAGAAGGCGGGCATCGAGGACATCAAGGTGACCAACCAGGCCATCGCGAACCTCGACGGCACCGCCGATCTGGTGATCACCCAGCAGCAGCTCACCGATCGCGCGAAGGGCAAGTCCCCGAACTCGATCCACGTCTCGGTCGACAACTTCATGAATGCGCCGCAGTATGAAGAGGTCGTCGAGATGGTGCGCGAGCAGAAGGAATCCGGCGAGTAATCGATCCGGTGGGGCGGATGCGAACAGCATCCGCCCCACCTCAGAAAGGAACATCATGGCCGTTCTGTCAATCGGACAGGTCCGCATCCACTCCGGCTCCGCCACCCAGGACGAGGCGCTGCAGGAGGCGACCGACATCCTCGTCGCCGCCGGCGCCGTCACCCCCGCCTACGTCGATGCCATGCGTCAGCGCGAGGAGACCGTGTCCACGTTCATGGGCAACGGCCTCGCGATCCCGCACGGCACGAACGAGACGAAGGAGGCCATCCTCGACTCCGGTCTCTCGGTCGTGCGCTACGACGGCGGTGTGGACTGGGCAGGAGATGAGGCCACGTTCGTGATCGGCATCGCCGGACGGGGCGACGAGCACCTCGAGATCCTGTCCCAGATCGCCATCCTGTTCTCGGACGAGGATGATGTCGCCAAGCTCAATGCCGCCGGCACCCCCGACGAGCTGTACGCGCTCCTGTCGGCGGTGAACGAAGGATGAAGGCCGTCCACTTCGGCGCCGGCAACATCGGGCGCGGCTTCGTGGGGCTGCTGCTGCACGAGGGCGGGTACGACCTGGTGTTCTCGGATGTCGCTGACGCCCTGGTGGACGCGATCAACGCCACCGAGTCGTACACCGTTCATGAGGCGGGCCCCGGCGGCGTCGATCGAAAGGTCAGCGGCTACCGCGCGGTGAACAGCCGGACAGACCCGGATGCCGTGGCCGACGAGGTCGCGACCGCCGATGTCGTCACCTGCGCCGTCGGCCCGACTGTGCTGCGCTTCATCGCCCCCGCGATCGTCGAAGGACTCAAGCGCCGCTCCCCCGACCTCGCTCCGCTGAAGATCATGGCGTGCGAGAACGCGATCGGCGCCACGGATCTGCTGCGTGCCGAGATCGACAAGCTGGATCCGTCCGTGACGGGTCGCGCCGCGTTCGCGAACACGGCCGTCGATCGCATCGTGCCGGCACAGCCCGACGGCGGCGGCGTGGATGTGACGGTCGAGCCGTACTTCGAGTGGGCGATCGAGTCCGCACCGTTCGGCGGGGATCTGCCGATCATTCCCGGCGCGCACTTCGTCGACGATCTCGGCCCCTACATCGAGCGCAAGCTGTTCACCGTGAACACCGGCCATGCGGCGACCGCGTACTTCGGCGCGCAGGCTGGTCACGCGCGCATCTCGGATGCACTCGCCGATCCGTCGATCGCCGCGAGAGTCGGTGCAGCGCTGGAGGAGACATCAGCGGTGCTCAGCGCCGTGCACGGGCTCGATCCCGTCGAGCTCGCCGAGTACCGCGCCACGATCCTCGAGCGATTCCGCAACCCGGAGCTGGTCGACACCGTGCAGAGGGTCGGCCGCCAGCCGCTGCGCAAGCTCTCCCGCAACGAGCGCTTCATCGGCCCAGCAGTCCAGGCCGCGGAGCGCGGGCTCTCGACCTCTGCGCTCGTCGCCGCCGTCGCTGCGGCCGTCGCATTCGACGACGAATCGGATGAGCAGTCCGTGGAGTTGCAGCGGATGCTGCGCTCTGAGGACGCCGATGTACTCACCGCCACCGTCACAGGCCTGGAGCCGGAGCATCCGCTCTTCGCCGCCGTGCACGAGGCCTTCGCCGCGAGACAACAGGAGCTGCGCGCCCTCTGACGACTTCCCGCACGACGATGCCGCTACGATCGAGCCTGGGGGCGACAGATCGAGCACAGCGTCGTGCGGGGAGCATCATGAGCAGATACGCCGTCATCGGCGCTGGGCCGTCCGGCCTTGCCATCGCGCGAGCGCTGCAGGTGCAGGGCATCGAGGTCGACGGCTTCGAGGCGTCGCACGGCGTCGGCGGCCTCTGGGACATCACCAACCCGCGCAGCACCATGTACGAGTCCGCGCACCTCATCTCGTCCCGCACGACGACCGAATTCGCCGAGTTCCCGATGGCTTCGGGCGTCGATTATCCGAGCCATCGGGTGCTGCGCGACTACTTCCGCTCGTACGCCGACCATTTCGGGCTCACTTCGCTGTTCCGCTTCGACACGCGCGTCACCCTGCTCGAACCGCGCGACGGCGGATGGGACCTCGCTCACGCGGGTCCGGACGGAGTGGGCACGCGCTGGTACGCCGGGGTCATCATCGCGAACGGCACGCTCGCGGAGCCGAACGTGCCCTCCTTCGATGGAGACTTCGCCGGCGAGCTCATGCACACGAGCGCATACAAGAGCGCCGCGCAGCTGGACGGCAGACGCGTGCTCATCGTGGGTGCGGGCAACTCGGGGTGCGACATCGCGGTGGATGCCGTGCACCACGCCGCATCAGTCGACATGAGCGTGCGCCGCGGCTACTACTTCGTTCCGCGCTATCTGTTCGGCAGGCCGAGCGACACCCTCAACCAGGGCAAGCCGCTGCCTGCACGCATCAAGCAGGCAGTGGACTCCCGGGTGCTGAAGGCGTTCACCGGCGACCCGGTTCGTTTCGGATTCCCCAAGCCCGACTACCGCATCTACGAATCGCACCCGATCGTGAACACGATGGTACTGAACCACCTCGGGCAGGGTGACCTGCGTGTGCGCGCCGATGTCGAACGGTTCGACGGTCACACGGTCCGCTTCCGCGACGGTTCCGGCGGCGATTACGACCTCGTGATGCTCGCGACCGGATACCGCCTCGATTACCCGTTCGTCGACCGGGCGCACCTGCAGTGGCGCGGGTCTTCGCCGCGACTGTTCCTGAACATGTTCCCCGCGTCCTTCAACGGCCTGTACCTGATGGGCATGATCGAGGCGTCTGGCATCGGCTGGCAGGGCCGCTACGAGCAGGCCGAACTGCTGGCGAGCTACCTCGCCGCAGCGGAGAACGCGCCGGAGCAGGCCGTGCGGTTCCGGGACCGCGTGACCGGCAGCCCGTGGCCTGATGTCACCGGTGGCTACCGTTATCTCGGGCTCGCCAGGATGTCGTACTACGTGAACAACCACGCCTACCGCGCGGCCGTCCGCCACGAACGCGAGGCACTGGAGCAGACGCGATGAACGTCGACGACGTCGTCCTGAGCTTCACGCCGGGAACCCTCACGATCCTGAACATCGTGCTCGGGCTCATCATGCTCGGCATCGCCCTGGACACCGCACCCAGCGACTTCCGCGTGGTGGCACGGCATCCGAAGCCCTTCATCATCGCGATCCTGGCACAGCTCCTCCTGCTGCCCGTAGTGACGTTCCTGCTCACCCTCGTGCTTCCGGTGACACCGTCGATGGCGCTCGGCATGATCCTCGTGGCATGCTGCCCGCCCGGCAACATCTCGCAGGTGCTCACGCATCGCTCCGGCGGCAACGTCGCACTGTCGGTGTCGATGACGGCGGTCGGAAACCTCGTGTACATCGTGGCGATGCCGTTGAGCATCGCCTTCTGGGGGTCGCTGCATCCGACCGCCCGCGACCTGCTGCGAGAGGTGGCGCTCGACCCGTGGAAGATGCTGCTGGAGATCTTCCTCATCGTCGGCCTGCCCTTCGCGGTCGGGCTGCTGCTGCGCGCGAAGCTCCCGACTTTCGCGGCGCGCGTGCAGCCGTTCGTGAAGTGGTTCAGTCTGCTCGCGCTCGTGGGCTTCATCATCGGCGCGCTGGTCGGCAACTGGGCGGTGTTCATCTCGGTGCTCGGCATCGTGGTCCTCGTGGTGACCGTGCACGATGCCACAGCGCTCGCGCTCGGCTACGGCACTGCGGTCCTCGGCGGCCTGGGCACGCGGGAGCGCAAGGCGATGACGTTCGAGGTCGGCATCCGCAACGCCGGGCTCGGTCTGGGACTCGTCTTCGCCTTCTTCGGCGGTCTCGGCGGCATGGCGATCGTCGCCGGCTGGTGGGGCATCTGGGACATCGTCGCCGGACTCGTGCTCGCAGGACTCTGGGCGCGGCACACCAGGCGGCGCACCGGCAATGCGACCGGCGACAGCACCGGGAAGACAGCCGTCGAGGCCGCGCCGTGACACGCGTGCTCATCACCGGCGGCGGCGGGTTCCTCGGGTCGCACGTCGCGGCGGCGCTGGCCGCGCGAGGCGACGTCGAACTCGTCGTTGCGGCCGACCTCAGAGCCGGCGCCGTGTCGCCGGGCGTCCTGCCCGTCGTCCTCGACGTGACGGATGCCGCGGCCATCGCGCCTGTGCTCCGTGAGCACCGCATCGACACCGTCGTGCACCTCGCGGCGATCGTCAACCCAGGCCGTGATGTGGATCTCGACTACCGCGTGGATGTCGAAGGCTCGGCGAACGTCCTGGCCGCGTGTGCTCTGAGCGGTGTGCGCCGCATCGTGGTCTCCAGCTCAGGGGCGGCATACGGCTACCACCCGGACAACCCGGAGTGGATCGACGAGGACCAGCCGCTGCGCGGCAATGATGCCTTTTCGTACTCGCGGCACAAGCGCCTGGTCGAGGAGATGCTCGCCGGATACAGATCGGCGCATCCCGAACTGGAGCAGGTGGTCTTCCGGATCGGCACGATCCTCGGCCCCACCGTTCAGAACCAGATCACCGCTCTCTGGAACGGGCGCCGCATCCTGCGGATCGCGGGGTCGGACTCGCCGTTCGTGTTCGTGTGGGTTGATGACGTCGCCGCCGCCATGGTGCGCGCGGCGACGGATGGCCCGGCGGGGGTCTTCAACGTCGCCGGCGACGGGCGGATGACCGTGCCGGAGCTCGCCGATCGGCTCGGCAAGCCCTTGTTCACCGTGCCGGCATCCGCGCTCGCCTGGATGTTGAGAGCCGGGCGGATGCTGCGCCTCACAGAGCACGGACCAGAGAAGGTTCCTTTCCTCCGCTACCGGCCGGTGCTGTCGAATGCCCGGTTGAAGGACGAGTTCGGTTTCACCCCGGCCCGTACGAGCCGTGAAGCGTTCGAGGAGTATCTGAGAACGCATCCGCAGGTCGTGGCGCGGCCGCGCTGACCACGGTCAGGGCAGGTCCACGGTCAGGGCACGCCGTCCAACAGCGGGTGCAGGTGCTTGCTGCCGAGAGCCGTCGATGCCGACGCCGCGCCGGACGCGAGCGCCTGCGGCAGCGCGGCGCCTGCCAGCCGTGCAGCCAGGACTCCTGCGAAGAAGGCGTCACCTGCGCCGTTGGTGTCGACGACGTCCACCGGCACGGCATCCACTCGATAGGTCTCACCGTCGACGTCGACTGCCACCGCGCCTTCCGGGCCGAGCGTGCACACTGCGAACGACGCCCCGGACGAGACGCGTGAGCGCAGGAATCCGACGGGGTCACTCAGCCGATCGGCGTTGCAGAACACCGCATCCGCCGCGTCGAGGAACGGTCTGTGGAACTCCGCCTCTCCGTCGTAGTCGTGCACGTCGACCCACACCGGCCTTCCGCTCGCCTTCGCGAGCGGAAGCAGCCGCAGCGGCTCTGCCGCGAGATCGAGCACGATGATCTCGGCATCCGCCATGGCCGCGAGCACGTCATCGGGGACCGCGCCGGACTGCTCGTCGACCCCTGAGACGTAGATCGAGACTCGCTCCCCCGCTCGAGTCATCAGGTTCAGGTGCCGCTCCGTGGCCGCGCTCGAACCCCACCGAACCTCGATTCCGGCCGCACCGAGCGCGGCGCGGACCCGCCTGCCCGGCTCATCGTCGCCGACGAGCGCGTACAGCGTCACCGGCGTGCCGAGGGCTGCGAGACTCAGCGCCTTGCCCGCGCTCGTCCCGCCCACCGTCTCCCAGCTGTCCTCGGCGAACTGGATGTGCGGAGTCGGCTCCGGCAGACGATCGAGGACGACGATCGAGTTCCAGGATGCAGGACCGGCGATGAAGACAGCGGGCGCGGTCATGGCTCCGGGGTCCGCGTCAGGAGTTCTGGAAACCGTCGGCGATCATCTCGACGAGTTCCTCGCGCTCCTCGATCGGCAGGAATGCCGCGGATGCCGCGTTGAACTGGAACGCCTCGAGGTCATCGAGGTCGTAGCCGAAGGCGTCGACGAGCAGCGCGATTTCACGGGTGAGGGACGTGCGACTCATCGTGCGGTTGTCGACGTTCACCGTGACGGCGAAGCCCAGCTGGTAGAGCAGATCGAACGGGTGATCGGCGAGCTCGGTGCCCCATGCCTCGATCGCGCCGGTGTGCACGTTCGACGAAGGCGACAGCTCGAGCGGGATCTCCCGGTCGCGAACCCAGCGTGCGAGGTCGCCGAACTTGACCTGGACCTCGTCTCCGTCCCGATCGATCACGTCGAGGTCGCTGACGATGCGTACTCCGTGACCGAGGCGGAGCGCCCGCCCGTCGAGGAGTGCACTGCGGATCGACGCGAGTCCCGCCGCTTCGCCTGCGTGCACGGTGACCGGGAAGAAGTTCTCGGCGAGCAGATCGAACGCCTCACGATGATCGGAGGCGGGGTAGCCGTCTTCCGGGCCTGCGATGTCGAAGCCGACCACGCCGCTCTCGCGATGATCCAGGGCGAGCTCGGCGATCTCAAGCGATCGATCGCTCTGACGCATCGCGCTGAGGATCTGCCCCACGCGGATGCTGCGCCCGCTGCGGTCCACGGCGTCCTCGCCGTCCTCGATCCCCTGCTGGACGGCCTCGACCGCGTCGTCGAGCGAGAGTCCGCCCGACTGGTGCTGCTCCGGTGCCCAGCGGACCTCGCCGTAGATCACGCCGTCGTCCGCCAGGTCCTCGACGAACTCGCGGGCGATGCGCGTGAGGTTCTCGGCCGTCTGCATGACAGCCACGGTGTAGTCGAACGATTCCAGGTAGTCCACGAGCGAGTCGGATCCGCTCCGCTTCGTGAACCAGTCGCCGAGACCCTCGGCGTCGCCCGCAGGCAGTTCCAGGCCGATCTCCGCCGCCAGTTCGACGATCGTGCCCGGGCGCACAGCGCCGTCGAGATGGTCGTGCAGCGAGATCTTCGGCAGCGACCGCAGCGATACGCCCTCGATCTTGATATCACCGTCGGAAGCGATCGACATGGGAATTCGTCCTCTCAGAGACCGGCGCTTCGCCAGTCTCAGCGAGCGGTGAGACTCCAGCCTACGCGGTGATGCGCTCGCGGACGAGTGGCCCGATCTCGGGCGCGGTGTCTCCGATGGACCATGCGTCGTCGAGCGCCTCGAGGGCACGGGAGAAGCGCGCGTCGTCGTCTGCGGAGAGCGTGAACAGGGCCTGACCGGCAGTGACGCGGTCGCCGGGCTTGGCGTGCAGATCGATGCCCGCGGCGTGGACGACCTGATCCTCGGCGCGGGCGCGCCCGGCTCCTAGGCGCCACGCCGAGATGCCGAACGGCAGGGCGTCCATCCGCGTCACGACGCCGTCGGCCGGAGCCGTGACGACATGCGTCTCGCGCGCGGTCGGCAGCGCAGCATCCGGATCGCCGTCCTGTGCGCGGATCATCGCCTTCCAGCTGTCCATGGCGCGCCCGTCATCCAGAGCGGCCTCGACGTCGGCATCCTGGACTCCCGCGAGGGCGAGCATCTCACGTGCCAGCGCGACAGTGAGCTCGCGCACGTCGGCCGGCCCCCCGCCTGCGAGGATCTCGACGGACTCGCGCACCTCGTTGGCATTGCCGATCGCGAGACCGAGCGGCACGTTCATGTCGGTGAGGAGCGCCGTCGTCGCGACTCCGGAATCGGTGCCGAGCGCGACCATCGTCCGTGCGAGCTCACGAGCACGGTCGATGTCCTGCATGAAGGCGCCGGAGCCGAACTTCACATCGAGTACCAGAGCATCCGTGCCCTCGGCGATCTTCTTCGACATGATGCTCGACGCGATCAGCGGGATAGCCTCGACCGTGCCGGTGACATCGCGCAGCGCGTAGAGCTTCTTGTCGGCAGGCGCAAGGCCCGAACCCGCGGCGCAGATCACCGCGCCGACGTCGCCCTGCATCTGCGCGAACATCTCCTCGTTGCTGAGCGCCGCACGCCAGCCGGGGATCGACTCGAGCTTGTCGAGCGTGCCGCCGGTGTGCCCGAGGCCGCGCCCGCTGAGCTGCGGGACGGCGACGCCGAAGCATGCCACCAGGGGGGCGAGCGGCAGGGTGATCTTGTCGCCGACGCCACCGGTGGAGTGCTTGTCGACGGTCTTCTTGCCGAGGGAGGCGAAGCTCATCCGCTCCCCCGACGCGATCATGGCGTCGGTGAGAACACGGATCTCATCGCGCTGCATGCCGCGCTGGAACACCGCCATCGCGAACGAGGCCATCTGCGCATCCGATACGTAGCCGCGCGTGTAGGCATCGACCATCCAGCGCAGTGCGGGCTCAGAAACCTCGGCGCCGTCGCGCTTCGCGCGGATGACGTCGATCGCGTCGTACGCCTCAACACTCATCGGACATCCTCCAGGTCGCGCGGTCCGAACGCATCCGGAAGCACCTCATCGATCGTGCGGATGCCGGACACGGTCTCCAGCAGCATCTCGGGCATGGAGTGCTCGAACAGCAGCTGACGGCACCGGCCGCACGGCATGATGGTCTGCCCATCGTTGTTGACGCACACGAACGCCACGAGACGCCCGCCGCCGGACATGTGCAGGTCGCCGACCAGCGCGCACTCGGCGCACAGCGTCACGCCGTAGGAGGCGTTCTCCACGTTGCAGCCGGCGACGATACGACCGTCGTCCACGAGAGCGGCCGCGCCCACCTTGTACCGCGAGTACGGCGCGTACGCCTTGTGCATGGCGTCGGTGGCGACCTGACGCAGCTCATCCCAGTCGATGTCAGTCATCTGTCCTCTAGCTCTTGATGTATGGCTCGCCGGATGCCGCCGGCGGACGCGAGCGCCCGACCAGACCGGCCACGGCGAAGATCGTGACGACGTACGGCAGCATCAGCATGAACTGACTCGGCACCGGCGATCCGATGACCGACAGCACACCCTGCAGGTTCGTGGCGAACCCGAACAGCAGTGCCGCCAGGGTGGCGCGCACCGGGTCCCACTTGCCGAAGATCACGGCCGCGAGTGCGATATAACCGGCGCCCGCCGTCATCTCACGGCCGAACTGCGGGTTGGTGACCAGCGTGTAGAACGCACCGCCCATCCCGGCGATCGCGCCGGCGAGCATCATGTTCCAGTAGCGGGTCGGTGCGACCTTGATGCCGACGGTGTCCGCCGCCTGCGGATGCTCGCCGACCGCGCGCAGGCGCAGGCCCCAGCGGGTGCGGTAGAGGCCGAACCACACCAGGAAAACCGTGATGTACATCAGGTAGACGATGATCGTCTGGCGGAACAGCACCGGACCCAGCACCGGGATCTCGCTGAGCACGGGGATCGAGATCACCGGGAACAGCGGGGGCGAGTTCAGCGTCTCCGGGTTCGCGTTGAGCACCTGGCGGTAGAGGAACGTGGTCAGTCCGGCGACGAGCACGTTCAGCACCACACCGACGATCACCTGGTTGACGTAGTAGGTGATCGCGAACACGGCGAGCACGAGCGAGACCAGCACACCGGCGACCATCGCGGCGATGAGACCGATCCACGGGCTCCCGGTCGCCGAGCCGACGAGTGCGGCCATGAAGGCGCCGGCCAGCAGCTGCGCCTCGATCGCGATGTTGACGACTCCGACGCGCTCGCCGATCACTCCGCCCAGTGCGCCGAAGATCAGGGGAGTGGCGAGCGCGAGAGCACCGCCCAGCAGTCCGATCATCGGCAGCGTGCCACCGGCCGATGCCCACGCGAGGAACCCGACCAGCAGGATCACGACGTAGATCACGGTCAGCCAGAGCGGCAGTCTGCGCTGCGCGCGCGTCCACATCACCGCGAGCAGCGTGGTGGCGGCCATGAGCACGACGCACACCCAGGCGGTCGCGTTGGCGGGAAGCACCAGTTCGGGGAGCTGGATCGCAGCGTCTGCCGAGCGCACCAGCCGGAACGTGCTCGCACCGTCTCGGGGTGCGAGCAGCGGCAGCAGCGCGAAGAGCACCGTGAACAGGCCGAAGATGATGGGCGTCTTCCATGAGGTGATGGCGACGCGGCGCTGCTCGTCGCTGACGACAGCTTCAGCGGAGACGGTCATGCCGACACCTCCTCGGTGCGGGGCGAGCCGTTGGTCGCCGGATCCTTCGGGTTCTTGGGCTTCTTCGGCTTCGCGGGCTTCTTGCGAGCACCCGGCTGCGGCAGACCGAAGATCGCACGCACCAGAGGAGGTGCGGCGATGAACAGCACGATCAGCGACTGCACGACGAGGACGATCTCGATCGGCACGTTCTCGGAGGCCTGCATCGCGAACCCGCCGGCCTTGAAGGCGCCGAACAGGATGCCGGCCGCCAGCACGCCGAGCGGCGTCGAACGTCCGAGCAGCGCGACGGTGATCGCGTCGAAGCCGATCCCGGCGTCGATGTCGCTGCCGAAGCCGCTGGTCACGGTGCCGAGCACCTGGCTGACGCCGGCGATGCCGACCAGACCACCGGCGATCACCATCACCAGGAAGTACATCCTCCCGACGCTGATACCAGCCACCCGTGCCGCCGCCGGGTTCTCCCCCACGGCGCGGAAGCGGAAGCCGAGGCTCGAGCGCTCCAGCAGCCACCAGGTGAAGGCGACCGCGATCAACGCGAGGATGAAGCCGGCGTGCAGCTTGTACTGCGATCCGAGGATGCCGGGAAGCAGGGCGGACTCCGCCATCGCCGCGGTCTTGGGGTTGTTGGATCCCGGCGCCTGCAAGATGCCGGGTGTGGCCAGCATCCATGCCAGCAGGTAGAACGCGATGTGGTTGAGCATGATCGTCACGATCACCTCGTGCGCGCCTGTTCGGGCTTTGAGGATGCCGGCGATGCCGGCCCAGATCGCACCGGCGATGATGCCGGCGATGATGGCGACCAGCATGTGCAGAGGCCACGGCATGTCCATGCTCGTCGCGACCCAGCCGGCGGCGGCCGCGGCCATGAGCATCTGGCCCTGGCCACCGATGTTGAACAGGCCGGCGCGGAACGCGAGCGCCACGCCGAGGCCCGCCGCGATCAGCGGCGTCGCGAACTTCAGCGTCTCGGTGAGCGGTTTGATCCCCGCAGCGAACCCGTCGACGCGGAAGTTGTAGATCGCGCCCTGGAAGAGAGCGACGTACGCGCCGGAGATCGATTCCCACACCGCGAGCAGCATGTCACCCGGGCGTGCGAAGAAGTATCCGGCCGTGCGCTGCACCTCGGAATCGGTGAAGGCGATCATGATCGACCCCGCCACGAGCGCGAGGATCACGGAGAGGACCGAGATCATTCCGTTGCCGGTGGCGATGCGCTGCAGCGCACTGTTCCATCGGGTCGGTTCCGTGGAGCCGAAGTCCGCGGGTGCGGCCTTGATCGGGCCAGGTGCGGGAGCGCTCATACGCCTGCCTCCTCGGTCGACTCGAGCATGCCCGCCATCATCAGGCCGAGCTTCTCCCGTGTGGTGTCGCCCGGCACGACGCCGACGACCTTGCCTCGATACATCACCATGATGCGGTCGGCCAGAGCCGCCGCCTCGTCGAGCTCGGTGGAGATGACGATCACCGGGATGCCCGAGTCCCTGGTCTCGATGATGCGCTTGTGGATGAATTCGATCGATCCGACGTCGACGCCGCGCGTCGGCTGCGCCGCCACGAAGAGCGAGAGTTCGCGGCTCAGCTCTCGAGCGAGCACGACCTTCTGCTGGTTGCCGCCCGACAGTCGCCCCGTCTGCTGCGCCGGCCCTTGCGTGCGGATGTCGAACTCGGCGATCTTCTCGCGTGCGAACTCGTCGAGCGCACGCAGCTGCAGAGTGCCCGCCTTGACGAAGGGAGCGCCGACCGAGCGGTCGAGAATGAGGTTCTCCGCGATCGAGAACTCCTTGACCAGGCCGTCGACGCTGCGATCCTCCGGAACGAAGCCGACGCCGTCGTCGAGGATGTCGCGCACGGATCGCCCCACCAGTTCGGCGCCGTTGAGCTGCACGCTGCCTTCGACACGCGGCTGCAGGCCGACGATCGCCTCGGTGACCTCGGTCTGACCGTTGCCCTGCACACCGGCGATCACGAGCACTTCGCCGCCGCGCACCGAGAACGACACATCGTCGACGAGCACCGTGCCGAAAGGATCGGTGACGGTGAGGTTCTTCACGATGAGCGATTCCTCGCCCAGCTTCGGTGCGTCCTTGTGCACAGTGAGCTCGACGGCCCGCCCCACCATGAGCGACGCGAGCTCTTCGTTGCCGGCCGTCGGAGACGCTTCCCCGACGACCTTTCCGAGCCGGATCACCGTGATCCGGTCCGCGACCTCACGGACCTCCCGGAGCTTGTGCGTGATGAAGACGATCGAGGTTCCCGATTCCTTGAGCTGACGCATCGTCGCCATCAGCTCATCGGTCTCCTGCGGCGTCAGCACCGCGGTGGGCTCGTCGAACACGAGCACCTTGGCATCGCGGGACAGCGCCTTGATGATCTCCACGCGCTGCTGCACGCCGACGGGCAGGTCCTCGACGACGGCATCCGGGTCGACGTGGAACCCGAAGCGGTCGGATATCTCGCGCACCATCGCTCGAGCCGCCGGCAGGTCGAGGCGACCGCCGAAGCGGGTCTTCTCGTGGCCCAGCATGACGTTCTCGGCGACCGTGAACACGGGGATCAGCATGAAGTGCTGGTGCACCATGCCGATACCGGCGGCCATCGCGTCTCCAGGGCCGGCGAAGTTCTGCACGACATCGTCCAGCAGGATCTCACCCTCGTCGGCCTGGTAGAGGCCGTAGAGCACGTTCATCAGCGTCGACTTGCCCGCGCCGTTCTCGCCGAGGAGGCAGTGGATCTCCCCCGGTTCGATGGTGAGATCGATGTGGTCGTTTGCCGTCAGCGCGCCGAACCTCTTCGTTATGCCGCGCAGTTCAAGCTTCATGTTTCAGATCCTAATCAGCAAAGGTGCCTCGTCCCAGGTTCCGGTGGGAGCCGGGGCAACAGCGAGGGGAGGCCGGCGGGTCGCCGACCTCCCCCTGTGGTTCGTTTCTCGATCAGCCGAGGTACGAGGTGACGGTCACTTCACCGTCGATGATCTGCTGCTGCAGGTCCTGGACCGCGGTCCAGAGCTCGGGGTCGACCTTGTCCTCGAAGTTGTGGAGATCGGCGATGCCGACGCCCTTGTTCTCGAGGGTTCCGACGTAGGCCTCTGCATCGAACTCGTCGTTCGCGCTGCTCATGGTCGCCTCGTAGGTCGAGAGCTTCATGTCCTTGAGGATCGACGTCAGCACGAAGTCCTCCGTGCTCGGGTCGGTGACGAACAGGTCTGCGTCAGCGCCGATGAGTGCGATGTCGCGGCCGGACTCCTTGATGACCTGGAGTGCGGACTGGTAGATCGGACCGCCGACGGGCAGGAGCACGTCGACGCCCTGGTCGACGATGTTCTGCGCGACCGACTTGGCCTCGGGACCGGCTTCGAAGCCACCGGTGAACGACGTCATGCCCACGACCTCGACGGCGGTGCCGTTCTGCTCGTTGTAGTAGTCGACGCCCTGCTTGTAGCCGTCCATGAAGATAGTCACGGTCGGGAACTCCATGCCGCCGAAGGTGCCGACCTTGCCGGTCTCCGAGTAGCCCGCAGACAGGTAGCCCGCCAGGAACGCGGCCTGGGCCGTGTCGTACAGGAGCGGCTTGACGTTCTCGGCGTCCTTCTCGCCGTCGAAGTCGTTGTCCGCTGCGTCGTCGACGAGGATGAAGTCGACGTCCGCGTTCGCGGTCGCAGCCTCGACGGTCGCCGCCGAGAGCGCGAAGCCGACGGAGACGATGGCGTTGCAGCCCTGCGAGATGAGGCTCTCGATGTTCGGGGCGAAGTCGGTCTCGCTGTTGGACTCGACGTTCTTGTACTCGACGTCGAGCTCATCGGCGGCCTGCACGACGCCCTCGAAGGAGAGCTGGTTGAACGACTTGTCGTCGAACCCGCCGGCGTCGGAGACGATGCAGGGCAGGAAGTCGATGCTCTCGCCACCGGCATCGCCGCCGTCGGAATCCTCTGGAGCGGCTCCGCAGCCTGCGAGTGCGACGGCGACGCCTGTCGCCACGAGCGCGGCGAGAGCGCGCTTCTTGGTGGAAATGGTCACGTAAGCCTCCACGACTACTGGCCTGCGCCAATCGCAAAGCCCCGTGGAGCCAAGTTACCCAGTGTTACGGCATCCGACATCACGGTTGCGGTTAATGGTTACAAACTCGCAATAGACCGGTGATCTGGGTGCTACAGCACGTCGCCGCGGCCGGTGAGCTTGAGGGATTCCACGACGCCCTTGACCCGCTGCGCGTGCTCGGTCGTCGTGACCAGCAGCGCGTCCGGAGTGTCGACGACCACGATGTCCTTCACGCCGACCAGGCTGATGACCCGCGATGTCTGGCTGACGAGGATCCCGGTCGCGGCATCCGAGAGCACCCTCGCCTTCGGCCCCAGCACCGCCAGGTCGTTCTTGCGGCCATTGCTGATGAGCTTGGTGAGCGATGCGAAGTCGCCCACGTCGTCCCAGTCGAAGTGGCCGGGAACGACAGCGAGATGACCGCGACGGGCCGCAGGCTCTGCAACCGCGTAGTCGATGGCGATCTTCTTGAGTCCCGGCCAGATCCTGTCGACGGCAGGACCGCGCAGTTCGCGATCATCCCACGCCTCGGCGAGCTCGAGCAGTCCGGCGTGCAGCTCCGGTTCGTTCAGCGCCAGCTCGTCGAGCAGCACGCTCGCCTTCGAGATGAACATGCCGGCGTTCCAGAGATAGTTGCGCTCGGCGATGTACGCGGTCGCGGTCTCGAGGTCGGGCTTCTCCACGAACGACTCGACGAGCGCGGCCTCACGCGCACCACCGACCACGAGTTCCTTCCCCTTCTTGATGTATCCGAAGCCCACCGCCGGCTCGGTCGGTGCGATACCGATCGTGCAGATGTATCCCTCGCGCGCAACTTCCACGGCGTCGCGCACCGCGAACTCGAACACCCGAGTGCCGCGAATCACGTGATCGGCGCTGAACGATCCGATGATCACGTCAGGATCGCGACGATGCAGGATCGCCGCTGCGAGTCCGATCGCTGCCGCCGACTCGCGCGGCTCCGATTCCAGGAAGACGTTGATGTCCGCGATGCCGGGAAGCTCAGCCTCGACGGCCGCGCGGTGTGCGCGTCCTGTCACGACGGCGATGCGATCGGGTCCGGCCAGCGGCTCCAGACGATCCCAGGTGTCCCGCAGCAGCGAGTGCCCGGAGCCGGTCAGGTCGTGCAGGAACTTCGGTGCGTCGGCACGCGAGAGCGGCCACAGCCGGCTTCCGATGCCTCCGGCGGGGATCACGGCGTAGAAGTCATCGATCGGCTCGCTCATGACCCCAGCGTAGCCGTCGGAAACAATCTCGATGTCGAGATAGTTAGGCCACCCTTCGTCGCTCCCAGCGATTGAACAGGAATAGGATGGAGCACGATCGGGCACGTCTGCGGTCGCCTCAGACCCAGCGCGCGCTACCGACCTCGTATCGATCAGGGAGGACGACCGTGTCCGCAGGCTCACGCCCCGCACCGTCGATTTCGGAGACCACTTCCAAGACGCCACGCGGCACCCTCTACCGGGGCCGCGAAGGCATGTGGTCATGGGTGCTTCACCGCATCACCGGAGTCGCGATCTTCTTCTTCCTATTGGTGCACGTGCTCGACACTGCACTGATCCGGGTCTCCCCCGAGGCGTACAACGCCGTGATCGGCACCTACAAGAACCCGGTCATGGCCATCGGCGAGGTCGTCCTCGTCGCGGCCATCGTGTTCCATGCGATGAACGGCCTGCGCATCATCCTCATCGACTTCTGGTCGAAGGGCGCCCGCTTCCAGCGGCAGCTGTTCTGGGGCGTCGTCGCGGTGTGGGTCGTGCTGATGGCGGGCTTCTCCGGTCGACACCTCGCTCTCGCGTTCTCCGAGATACTGGGAGGCCTCTGATGTCCGCTCAGACCGTACAAGCGCCGCCGCGCCGCCGCCGCGGGATCAACCTCGAGAAGTGGGGCTGGCTGTTCATGCGCGGCTCCGGCGTCGTGCTGATCGTGCTGATCTTCGGCCACCTCTTCGTGAACCTGATGGTCGGCGAGGGCATCCGCGCTCTCGATTTCGCCTTCATCGCCGGCAAGTTCGCCACCCCGTTCTGGCAGTGGTGGGACGTGCTGATGCTGTGGCTCGCACTGCTTCACGGCGGCAACGGCATGCGCACGATCATCAACGACTACGTCACGCATGAGAAGGTCCGAAAGGCCCTGGTCGGGGCGGTCGGCCTCGCAGCCGGGCTCCTGATCGTGCTCGGCACCCTGGTCGTCTTCACCTTCGACCCTTGCCTCGGCGTGACCGAGAGCAGCACCCTGTGGGACACCTGCGTGGCCGCGGGCGTCGTCGGGAACTGAGAAGAGAGCAACGAGAAGTGACTACTGAGACACAGGATTCCGTCGTCCGCGACGGTGTGCACTACCACCAGTTCGACGTCGTGATCGTGGGTGCCGGCGGTGCCGGCATGCGGGCCGCGATCGAGGCGGGCCCCGGCGCCAAGACGGCAGTGATCTCCAAGCTCTACCCGACCCGCTCGCACACCGGCGCAGCGCAGGGCGGTATGGCTGCGGCGCTCGCGAACGTCGAGGAGGACAGCTGGGAGTGGCACACGTTCGACACGGTCAAGGGCGGCGACTACCTCGTCGACCAGGATGCCGCGGAGATCCTCGCCAAGGAGGCCATCGACGCGGTCATCGACCTCGAGAACATGGGTCTGCCGTTCAACCGCACACCAGAGGGCAAGATCGACCAGCGTCGTTTCGGCGGTCACACGTCCGAGCACGGCAAGGCTCCCGTTCGCCGTGCGTGCTACGCCGCGGACCGCACCGGCCACATGATCCTGCAGACGCTGTTCCAGAACTGCGTCAAGCTCGGCATCAACTTCTTCAACGAGTTCTACGTGCTCGACCTGATCACGGTCAAGGGCGATGACGGTGGCACCCTGGTCGCAGGCGTCGTTGCGTACGACCTCTCCACCGGTGAGCTGCATGTCTTCCAGGCCAAGGCGATCGTCTTCGCGACCGGCGGCTTCGGCAAGATCTACAAGACCACCTCCAACGCGCACACCCTCACCGGTGACGGCGTCGGCATCATCTGGCGCAAGAACCTCCCACTCGAGGACATGGAGTTCTTCCAGTTCCACCCCACCGGGCTCGCCGGTCTCGGCATCCTGCTCACCGAGGGCGCCCGCGGCGAAGGCGCGATCCTGCGCAACGCCTCTGGCGAGCGGTTCATGGAGCGCTACGCACCCACCATCAAGGACCTCGCACCCCGTGACATCGTGGCGCGTTCCATGGTGCAGGAGGTCCTCGACGGCCGCGGCGCCGGTCCTCACAAGGACTACGTCTACCTCGACTGCACCCACCTGGGCGCCGAGGTGCTCGAGACGAAGCTTCCCGACATCACCGAGTTCGCCCGCACCTATCTCGGCGTCGACCCGGTGACCGATCCCGTTCCGGTGATGCCGACGGCGCACTACGCGATGGGCGGCATCCCCACCAACAACAACGCCGAAGTCCTCGCCGACAACAACACGGTCGTTCCCGGCCTGTACGCGGCCGGCGAGTGCGCCTGCGTGTCGGTGCACGGCTCCAACCGTCTCGGCACCAACTCGCTGCTCGACATCAACGTCTTCGGCAAGCGGGCGGGCAACAACGCCGTCGCGTATTCCCAGACGGCCGAGTTCGTTCCACTGCCCGAGAACCCCGCGGCATTCGTCTCCGGCCTGCTCGAACAGCTTCGTGACAGCAAGGGCACCGAGCGCGTCGCGGTCCTCCGCAAGAAGTTGCAGGAAGAGATGGACCTCAACGCTCAGGTGTTCCGCACCCATGATTCGCTCGAGCACATGCTCGGCGTCATCGCCGAGCTGCGCGAGCGGTACAGGAACGTCTACGTCGACGACAAGGGCCATCGCTTCAACACCGACCTGCTCGAGGCGGTCGAGCTGGGCTTCCTGCTCGACATCGCCGAGGTCGTCGTCTACGCGGCGCAGAACCGCGAGGAGAGCCGTGGCGGTCACATGCGCGACGACTTCCCCAAGCGCGACGACGAGAACTACATGAAGCACACGATGGCCTACCTCACCGGCGACCCGCACTCGTCGACGCCGGCCGACCACATCAATCTCGATTGGAAACCCGTCGTCATGACCCGTTACCAGCCGATGGAGAGGAAGTACTGAAATGTCGAATGCTGTCGCAGAGGCGCCCGCCGCGGCTGACCCCGCCATCCAGTCCTTCCTGGTCACCTTCACCATCCGCCGATTCGACCCGGAGAAGGACGCCGAGCCGCGCTGGGTCGACTACGACGTGGAGCTGTTCTCCACCGACCGCGTGCTCGACGCGCTGCACAAGATCAAGTGGGAGGTCGACGGCTCGCTGTCGTTCCGACGCTCGTGCGCGCACGGCATCTGCGGCTCGGACGCCATGCGCATCAACGGCCGCAACCGCCTCGCCTGCAAGACGCTGATCAAGGACCTCGACATCTCGAAGCCGATCTACGTCGAGGCGATCAAGGGCCTGCCGCTCGAGAAGGACCTCATCGTCGACATGGAGCCGTTCTTCGCCTCCTACCGCGAGGTGCAGCCGTTCCTGGTCGCGGGTTCCATTCCCGAGAAGGGCAAGGAGCGCGTGCAGACGATCGCCGACCGTGCGATCTTCGACGACACCACCAAGTGCATCCTGTGCGCCGCGTGCACCTCGTCGTGCCCGGTGTTCTGGACCGACGGCCAGTACTTCGGCCCTGCCGCGATCGTCAACGCGCACCGCTTCATCTTCGACTCGCGCGATGACAACGCCGACGTGCGTCTGGACATCCTCAACGACAAGGAAGGCGTCTGGCGGTGCCGCACGACCTTCAACTGCTCCGAGGCGTGCCCGCGCGGCATTGAGGTCACCAAGGCCATCGCCGAGGTCAAGCAGGCCGTTCTTCGCGGACGTCGCTGACGGCGCGCATCGTCATCGACACGCCCCCGCCCTGGATAGGGTGGGGGCGTGTCTGATTCTGGGGCGGATGCACCCGCCGGTCGCCTCGACGTCGCGGTCGAGCGCGCCACCGCACTGACCCGGCGCACTCTCGGGCTCTTCCCGGTGCGTGTCTGGCGCCACTTCCTGCAGAACAACGGCTTCCTGCTCGCCGCTGGTGTGAGCTATCAGGCCCTCTTCGCGATCTTCGCCGCCATCTACCTCACCTTCGCCATCTCCGGGCTATGGCTCGGCGGCAGTATGGATGCCGTCGATGCGCTGATCGGCGTCGTCAACGGCTACGTCCCCAATCTGATCAGTGAGCAGAGCAAGATACTCACCCCGGTTCAGGCGCACGAGATCGCCGGCAATATGACCGGTGTCCTCAGCATCACCGGTCTGATCGCCCTCATCGCGGTCGTCTGGACGGCGATCGGCTGGGTCACCTTCTCCCGGCGTGCTGTCCGCGACATGTTCGGCCTGCCACCTGATCGGCGCAGCTACCTGCTCCTCAAAGCACGCGATCTCTTCGCTGCCGTCATCTTCGGGATCGCCCTGATCGCCGGCTCCGCACTGAGCTACGCCAGTGCGGCGGTGCTGATCTGGCTCATCGAGCTGCTGGAGTGGGGCAGCGGCTCCGACGCTGTGAACCTGCTGATCCGCATCGGCTCCGTGGTCGTGTCGTTCGTGCTGCTGTCGGCCGCGCTGGCCGCCATGGTGCGCTTCCTCACCGGGACCTCGCTGCGGTGGCGCACGATCTGGCCGGGAGCGCTGCTCGGCGGAGCCGCGATGACGGTCCTGCAGTTCGGTGCGGGCTTCCTGCTGAGCTACACACCGGCCAATCCCCTGCTCGCCACGTTCGCGATCTTCGTCGGCCTCCTGCTCTGGTTCCGCGTCAACGGCGTCATCATGCTCGTGGCAGCGGCATGGATCGCGGTGGCCGCACGCGATCGTGATCTCCCGCTGCTTCAACAGAGCGAGGATGAGCGTATCGCCGCTGAGTATCAGGCGCTGCTCGTGGCCGCGCGCATCCGTCTGCGCGAGGCTCGGCGGGCACAGGATGAGGCCGGCTGGATCCGGGCGTGGAGCGCACGCCGTGCGGTGCGCTCGGCAGCCGCCGAACTCGACGAGCTCCTCGCCGAACCGCCGAAGGTCACGACACCGGATGCCGCGGCCGCTCACCGACTGCTCGCCGAGCTCACCCGATCGCGCCGCGGTGTCGGAGGCGCTGGCTAGGCTTGTTCCCATGCCTCATCTGCGTATCGCCTCGGTCAATGTCAACGGAATCCGGGCGGCGGCCCGCAACGGGATGAGCGGGTGGCTCGATGCCGCAGACGTCGACATCCTGACCCTGCAAGAGGTTCGCGGCCAGGACGAGCACATCGAAGCGGCCCTGCCCGGCTGGTCGTTCATCCACGACGAGGCGACGGCGAAGGGACGCGCGGGCGTCGCGATCGCGAGCCGAACCCCTGCGGTGGCCAGTCGCACGACCTTCGGCGCCGATGACTTCGACTCGAAGGGCCGCTGGATCGAAGGCGACTTCCACCTCGGCGATCGCACACTCACCGTCGTGAGCGCGTACGTGCATTCCGGCGAGGCCGATACACCGAAGCAGGACGAGAAGTGGAAGTTCCTCGACGCATTCGGCATCCGCCTCGAAGAGCTGAGCCGGGATGATGCGCTGGCTCTCGTCACCGGCGACCTCAACGTCGGCCACCGGGAACTCGACATCAAGAACTGGCGCGGCAACCGCAAGAAGGCGGGCTTCCTCCCCCGCGAGCGCGCGTACTTCGATCGCTTCCTCGGTGATGCGGGTTCGGAGGTCACAGGCGTCGACGGCACCGTCGGAACCGGTCTCGGCTGGATCGATGTGGGGCGGCGCTTCCACGGTGAGATCGACGGTCCGTACACGTGGTGGTCGATGCGCGGCCAGGCGTTCGACAACGACAGCGGGTGGCGCATCGATTACCACCTGGCGACGCCGTCGCTCGCCGAGAGGGTCGAGTCGTACCACGTGGCACGAGCGGCTGCGTACGATCAGCGCTGGAGCGACCACGCCCCAGTGATCGTGGACTACTCGTACTGAACGGCACGCAGATCGCCCCGCGTCATCCCCGTAGGATTGAACGGTGAAGAAACCTCGTCTCTACTCAGGAATGCAGCCCTCCGCCGACTCTCTCCAGATCGGCAACTACATCGGGGCTCTCCTTCAGTGGCGGGATCTGCAGAACTCCTACGATGCGTACTTCTCGGTGGTCGACCTGCACGCGCTGACCGTCGCACAGGAGTCGAAAGAGCTCCGTGAGAAGACGCGCCGCACCGCCGCACAGTACATCGCCGCCGGTATCGAGCCGTCGCAGTCGACGCTGTACGTGCAGTCGCATGTGCGCGCGCATGCCGAGCTCGCCTGGATCCTCAGCACCATCACCGGGTTCGGCGAAGCCGGGCGAATGACGCAGTTCAAGGACAAATCCTCCCGCTACGGCGCGGACGCCACCTCGGTCGGACTGTTCACGTACCCGGTGCTGATGGCCGCGGACATCCTGCTGTACCAGACCGATGTGGTGCCCGTCGGCGACGACCAGAAACAGCACGTCGAGCTGACGCGCGACCTCGCCGAGCGGTTCAACTCCCGTTTCGGTGAGACATTCACGGTGCCGATGCCGGTGATCCAGAAGGACACGGCACGCATCTACGACCTGCAGAATCCCGCAGCGAAGATGTCGAAGTCTGCGGAGAGCGATGCCGGCGTGCTCTGGATGCTGGATGACCCTGCCAAGTCGGCGAAGAAGGTCATGCGCGCGGTGACGGACAACGAAGGCAGTGTGCGCTTCGATCGGGAGAACAAGCCCGGGGTGTCGAACCTGCTGACGATCTACGCGGCGCTCTCCGGCCGTCAGGTCGCGGCGATCGAGGACGAGTACGCCGGCCGCGGTTATGGCGATTTCAAGAAGGGCCTCGCCGAGGTCGTCGTCTCGGAATTCGAGCCGGTGCGCGCACGTGCCCTCGAGCTGCTCGACGACCCGGCCGAGCTCGACCGCATCCTCGCCGCGAACGCCGCGCGCGCCGATGCGGTGGCCGATGCGACGCTCGCCGACGTCTACGACAAGGTCGGGCTGCTGCGTCGAGTCTGACGAGCCTGCCGGGCCGGCGGCAGGACGAGTGGCACCTAGGATAGGGGCGTGACAGATCCACAGTTCCCGCCGCCCGTGCCGCAGGCACCCGGTCACCAGCCGCCCGCTGCACCCGGCTATCACGCAGCTCCAGCACCGACTCCGACGTATCAGGCACCTCCGGGCGCCTATTCTGCGCCCGTCGGCGGATACGGCGCACCCACCGGCGCGTACCAGCCGTCAGACGCGCCGCAGCAGAAGTCTTCTGCTCTCGGCATCGTCGCGTTCGCGCTGTCGATCGTGGCGGCCGTCGTCGCGCCGATCGTCGCCGGCGCGGCCGGCTACCAGATCGGCTTCAGGCTGCCGACCGTGATGCAGCAGATCGACGGATCCACGAGCGATCTCTCCTTCCTCGCGCCGGTGCGCGACCAGGTACTGATGGGCGAGGTCTCGTTCTGGCTGGGCACCCTCGCCGGCATCGCGGCGATCGTGCTCGGGATCATGGCTATCGTCAAGCGCGCCGGACGTGCATGGGGCGTCACCGCACTGATCCTCGGTGTGCTCGGCCCGGTGATCTTCTTCACCGTGCTCGGCGTCACGCTCAGCATCGGTGCAGGCGCCGGTTCTGTGACGCTCTACGGAGCCTGACAGCAGGTCCGGAGCCCTGATCTGCCGAGCACGTCGGCGGGCTCAACGCGGAGCGTGGTGCTTCTGCTGGGCTGCGAGCAGCCCCTCGGTGACGAGCAGTTCGACGGCATCCGCTGAGTCGGCGACGAGGACCGGCAGCGTCTCGCGTTCGATCTTGCCGAACGGTGACAGCACCCAGTCCGCGGGATCCTGACGCCCCGGCGGTCGACCGATCCCCACGCGCACCCGCGGGAAGTCGGCAGTGCCGATCGCGCTCGCGATGTCTCGAACGCCGTTGTGTCCCCCGTGCCCGCCGCCGATCTTCAGCTTGAGCGTGTCGAACGGGATGTCGAGCTCATCGTGGATCACGACTGTGCGCTCCGGCGGTACAGAGTAGAACCTGGCCAGAGCCGCCACCGGAGTACCGGAGACGTTCATGAAGGAGTTCGGCTTCGCGAGCACGAGCTTGTCCGCCCCGGGGCGCACCCACGTCTCCACGACCCGCGCACCGCCCTTGTGCGCGCGGAAGCTCTCGCCGCGGCGTGCGGCCAGTTCATCCACGACCAGCTGGCCGACGTTGTGCCGGGTCGCCTCGTATCGGGGTCCGGGGTTGCCCAGTCCCACGATCAGCCAGGTGTCGGCCATACCTCTCACGCCTTTCGAACGTCGTCAGGATACGACAGAGGGGACGCGATGCGCTCGCGTCCCCTCTGTCGGAAGTGCGTGTGGATTACTCCGCAGCAGCTTCTTCAGCCTGAGCCTCTGCGGCCTCGCCCTCGGCGGCGACCTCGTCGGTCGACTCCGCGGCAGCCTCGGCCGTCGGAACGTAGATCGCGACGATGAGCGTCTCCGGGTCTGCGAGCAGCGACGCGCCCTTGGGGAGCTTCACATCGGCGGCGGTGATGTGCTGGCCCTCTTCCAGTCCCTCGATGGAGACCTCGAAGTGCTGCGGGATGTGCGTCGCCTCGACCTCGACCGCGAGGGACGTGGCATCGAGGTTGGCCACAGTGCCGGCGAAGGACTCGCCGACGACGACGATCGGGACGTCGACCTGGATCTTCTCGCCCTTCTTCACGACGAGAAGGTCGATGTGCTCGATGATCTGGCGCACCGGGTCACGCTGAACGTCCTTGACGAGCGCGAGCGAGGCGGTTCCCTCGATGTCGAGTTCGAGCAACGCGTTCGCGCGGCGGATGATGAGCGAGACCTGGTGGCCGGGAAGTGCGACGTGCACCGGCTCAGTGCCGTGGCCGTAGATGACGGCGGGGATCTTACCGGCCGCACGCAGGCGACGGGCGAAGCCCTTGCCGAACTGCTCGCGGACCTCGGCGTGGACCTTGGTGTCCTCAGACATGGATTCTCCTTCGGGGCACACGACGAACTACTCGCCGCGTGGTGGTCTATTGGTCGGCTTCCCGGACGCAGACGTGCGAAAAAGCCACGAGGCTTGGTTCGCCGCGTCGATAACGGATGCCGCGCACGCGAAGCATCCCTCGCCGAGGAACTCCTCTATCGTACCGGATGACCGGGTAGGCTGAAACTCAGCACTTTTCCCTCGCAGAATCTGGAGTCCGGCATGCTCGACGGCGCCTTCCTCTCACACGTCATCCTCTGGCTCATCGGCGCCATGACGGTGTGCGCGACGGTGTTCACCATCGGCGCCCTGTTCTCGATGGGACGCACCGGGTACCGCAAGGACTGACTCCGCATGGCGGGCGGAGTCCGCTCGCTCGGCACGCTGATGCGCATCCGACGTCGCACGCCAACAAACGGCATCTCCCGTCACACACGCGTCCGCCCGTCGCGCTCAGCGATAATCTGAGATCATCCCCAACTTCACGACCGAGGAGCAGTCTGTGCCCGAAGCATCAGCGAATATCGGAGTCGTCGGACTCGCCGTCATGGGTTCGAATCTCGCCCGCAACCTCGCCTCGCGTGAGGGGAACACGGTGGCGATCTTCAACCGCAGCTACGAGAAGACCCAGGGCGTGCTCGATGCGCACCCTGAGGCCGGGTTCATCGCGGCATCCACGTATGAGGAGTTCGCCGCGTCGCTGCAGAAGCCGCGCACCGCGATCATCATGGTCAAAGCCGGCGCGGGCACGGATGCTGTGATCCAGGCGCTCACCGAGGTGTTCGAGCCCGGTGACATCATCGTCGACGGCGGCAACGCGTACTTCCCCGACACGATCCGCCGCGAGAAGACGGTCCGCGAGAGCGGCATCAACTTCGTCGGCGCCGGGATCTCCGGCGGTGAGGAAGGCGCACTCCTGGGGCCCTCGATCATGCCGGGCGGCTCCGACGAGTCCTGGGTCACCCTCGGACCGATCCTGAAATCGATCGCCGCTGTCGCCGAGGGTGAGCCGTGCGTCACCCACATCGGCCACGACGGCGCCGGACACTTCGTGAAGATGGTGCACAACGGCATCGAGTACGCCGACATGCAACTCATCGCCGAAGCATACGACCTCATCCGGCGCGGCACGGGCAAGAGCCCGGCCGAGATCGCCGACATCTTCGCCGAATGGAACACCGGCGAACTCGAGTCGTACCTGATCGAGATCACCGCAGAAGTACTCCGGCAGGTCGACGCTTCCACCGGCAAACCGCTCGTGGACGTCATCCTCGACCAGGCCGGAGCCAAGGGCACCGGCGCATGGACCGTGCAGACCGCCCTCTCCCTCGGCGTGCCGGTCTCCGGCATCGCCGAAGCCACCTTCGCCCGCTCACTGTCCTCGCACCCCGAACAGCGCGCCGTCGCCGTGAACCTGCCCGGCCCCGACAACGCGTTCACCGTGACCGACGAGGCCGCCTTCATCGAAGACGTCCGCCTCGCCCTCTACGCATCCAAGATCGTCGCCTACAGTCAGGGCTTCGACGAGATCCGCGCCGGTGCCGCCGAATACGGCTGGAACATCGACCTCGGCGCCGTCTCGAAGATCTGGCGCGGCGGCTGCATCATCCGCGCCCAGTTCCTCAACCGCATCGCCGACGCCTACGCCGACAACACCGACCTGCCCGTACTCATGACCGCACCCTACTTCGCCGAAGTCTTCACCCGCGCGCAAGAGGCATGGCGCCGCGTCGTCATCGCAGCAGCGACCGCAGGCATCCCCGCACCCGCGTTCAGCTCATCACTGTCGTACTACGACGGCATCCGCGCCGACCGCCTCCCCGCCGCACTCGTACAAGGCCAACGCGACTTCTTCGGCGCACACACCTACAAACGCATCGACAAAGAAGGCACCTTCCACACCCTCTGGTCAGGCGACCGCACCGAAATCGAAGCAGAAGACACGCACTGAGCGAAGACTCCGCCTGGAAGGGCCGGTGACCGAGTGGTCGCCGGCCCTTCGTGCATCACCGGATGATGTTGTGATTGCGTCGGAACAGGTTGTGCGGGTCCCACGTCGCCTTCACCGCTCGCAGCCCGTCGTAGGCCTCCGGGGTGAACATGCCTGGCACCGCGTCCGGTCGCTCCGTGTCTGCGAAATTGCCGTACTCAGCGAGGCGGCCCGATTCGATCCGGCGCCAGTCGGCGAGGATCGCAGCCCTGGCGTCATCGTCGATCATCTCCGGGATGTCGAATCCTCCGGCCATCACGAACCACTGGGCAGATCGAGCGGGAAAAGGCGTCTCCTCCTGAGGCACGTCGCCGAACGCACCGCCGAGGGATCGCAGGAACACCACGGATGCCGGATACGCCGCGCGGAACGCCACCAGCCGGTCGATGAGGTCGTCGTCGAGCTCGGCGAACAGGCCGTTGCCCCCGATGAAGCCGGGAGGAACAGGAGTGTCCTCCCCCGCCGCCGGCGCCGGCATCTCGAGCAGGATGTCCCGGTAAGCCGGGGACGTCACCGTCGCCTCGACACCCTCCGAGTCCGCCACCGGCCGGAGCGCCGCGATGAGCGCATCGGCGTCGTCGCCCGCCCAGACCGCGGCCAGTCGTGCACCTGCCGGCGCGCTCGGATCCATCGCCGGAACATCCATGTACGTCACGGTCAACTCGCGCGGTGCCGTGCGCATGATGTCGCGGCACGTGCGCAGCACTGCCGCCGCGTCACCGCCGATCACGTACTCGCCATGGACGATGCCAGGGATCCGATGCGCGTCGAAGTCGAAGCGGGTGACGATGCCGAAGTTGCCTCCGCCTCCGCGCAGGGCCCAGAACAGGTCTGCGTTCTCATTCGCGGAGGCTTCGACGATCTCACCGGTCGCCGTCACCACCTGCGCGCCGATCAGCTGGTCGATGGCGAGTCCCCACGCGCGCACCATCCACCCGATGCCGCCGCCGAGCGTCAATCCGCCGACGCCGACTGTGGCGGTGTCGCCCGAGCTGATGGCCACGCCCTCTCCCGAGAGCGCCGCGGCGACCGCTCCCCAGGTCGCCCCGCCCCCGATCTGCACGGCCGTGCCGTCGATGCTGATGTCGGCGAGGTCGGTGAGTTCGATGCGCATGCCGTCGGATGCGTCGTGCGACCATGGTCCGTGACCGCCGGAGACGACGGTGATCTGGATCGATTCCCGGTGCGCGCGGCGCACCAGGGCGGCGACGTCCTCCGGCGTCGCCGGACGCACTGCGAGTGGACTCTCTGTCATGCGCAGATCGTATTCCCGGGCTCCGACATCGTGCCACCGGCATCCATCTCGATGAGGCGGAGATGAGTTCGATCTGGGAGCAGAAGGCCCCGATCATCGGCTGACACTCGCCGGAACTCACAGGTCACCCATAGCACTCTCCATAGAAATCCCATAGCTGATTCCTCAGAATGGGGTCATGACCAGCGATCAGCCCGACCTGCGCCGCCCCGACGGCTCCCCCCTGCGCATCCTCGCCGTCGACGACGAGCAGATGCTCACCGACCTGCTCGCCATGGCGCTTCGTATGGAGGGCTGGGAGGTGCGCACGGCTTCCTCGGGCCTCGAGGCACTCCAGGTCGCGCGGGACTTCGAGCCCGACGCGCTGGTGCTCGACATCATGATGCCCGATCTCGACGGCATGAGTGTGCTGCGTCGGCTGCGCGAATCGGGCAACCTCGTGCCCGTGCTGTTCCTGACAGCCAAGGATGCCGTCGGCGATCGCATCGCCGGGCTCACGGCCGGCGGCGACGACTACGTCACCAAACCGTTCAGCCTCGAGGAGGTCATCGCGCGCCTGCGCGCGATCATCCGCCGCACCGGTCTCGCAAGCGCCGACGAAGGACAGTCGATCCTTCGGGTGGGCGACCTCACCCTCAACGAGGACAGCCACGAGGTCGAGCGTTCCGGCGCCGAGATCGAGCTGACGGCCACCGAGTTCGAGCTGCTGCGCTACCTCATGCGCAACGAGCGCCGCGTGCTCTCCAAGGCGCAGATCCTCGATCGGGTGTGGAGCTATGACTTCGGCGGCAAGTCGTCGGTCGTCGAGCTCTACATCTCGTACCTGCGCAAGAAGATCGACGCCGGTCGGGCGCCGCTTCTGCACACCGTCCGCGGCGTCGGGTACATGATCAAGGCCCCGCAGTGACCACACCGGGGATGACGCATCACCCGCTGACGCTTCAGACACGGCTCATGGCCGCCGTCATCGGGTTCGTGTCGCTCATCCTCATCATCGTGGCCGTCATAACCAGCGCGACCCTCGGCACGTCCTTGGAAGGGCGCCTGCAGGATCAATTGAGCCGGATCGCGAGTCAGACGACGGTTCTCGTCAAGCAGGCGCAGATCCTGACGGTCGCGGGGCGACCGATGACAGCCCAGAATGTGCTCGCCGGCCAGAACTATCCCGGTCTGCTGCTGGCAATCGCTTCCGACACCGGCGCGACTGGCGCTCTGGTCACCTCCGAAGGGACCACCGCTCTCACGGATTCGCAGTTCGAAGCACTCACCGATGCCGTCAACAAGTCGCCGAGCACGTCGGTCGATCTCGACGGGCTCGGATCGTTCTCGATCACCGTCAGGGAGTACGGCGGCATCGGAATCATCACAGGTCTTTCCCGCGATGAAGTGCAGAGCACGATGGCGCAACTGCTCACGGTGATCACGCTCGCCACCCTCGGCGGGCTCATCCTGCTCGCCCTCACGACGGCGATCACGATCCGCGTGAGCCTCCGGCCGCTGCGCGCGGTCGCGGGAACCGCGACCAGAGTGGCCAATCAGCCGCTCGATCGCGGCGAGGTGACCATCACCGAGCGTGTGCCCGCGTCCGAGGCGGATCCCCGCACCGAGACCGGGATGGTGGGGGCCGCGCTGAACACCCTGCTCGATCACGTCAACGACTCACTCGCGTCGCGTCAGAAGAACGAAGAGCGGATGCGGCGGTTCGTCGCCGACGCGAGCCACGAGCTGCGCACGCCGCTGGCCTCGATCCGCGGATATTCGGAGTTGTCGCTGCGGGACCGTGAGCTGCCGGAGAACACCCAGACTGCGCTCGAGCGCATCCAGGCGCAGTCGCTGCGGATGACGCGCCTGGTCGAGGATCTGCTGCTGCTCGCCCGGCTCGATGAGGGTCAGGAGCTCGTGCACGGCACCGTCGACCTCGCGCAGCTCGCGCTTGAAGGGCTCGCCGACGCTCGTCCGACCGCGCCAGAGCACCACTGGAACATCAACGTTCCCGAACAGCCGGTGATCATGCTCGGAGATGCGGGAAGACTGCACCAGGTGGTCGCCAATCTGCTCGCCAACGCCCGCACGCACACTCCCGCCGGCACCACCATCACGCTGAGCGTGGCGAGGGAACGCGACGAGGCGGTCATCCGGGTGCACGACGACGGCCCAGGGATCGAACCGCCGGTGCGCGACGAGCTCTTCGCCCGCTTCGCGCGAGGCGACAGCTCACGCGCGCGTCAGACGGGCGGCACGGGTCTCGGACTCGCGATCGCCAAGGCCATCGTCGAGGGCCACCACGGAACGATCACGGTGGACAGCACTCCTGGCGACACCACGTTCACCGTGCGATTCCCTCTGACTCCGGCATCCGGAACCGGCGAGGCAGATCCCGCCGGCACTGCTCAGTAGCCGGCGAACGCGTCCGTCGTCAGCGAGTGAGCCTTCTGAAGCGCGGGCGCAAGGTCGGCGATCAACCGCGGCGGGCCGGAGATGAACGTGTGGCGCGCGGCGATGTCCGCCACGACGCGTTCGAGGCCGGCCGCATCGAGGCGGATGCCCTGCGCCCACGTCCAATGATCCGGGAGCCCTTCCGGCCGGTCCCGGCAGAACACGATCGTCGGCACACCGGTCTCGGCGAGTTCCGCGCGGAACGCGAGCTCCGACGCCTCAGCCGCGACGTAGACCAGCACGACGTCGCGCGTTCGCCCTTCGGCGTGCAGCTGTCGCAGCTGCGAGACGAACGGCGTCACGCCGATGCCTGCGGCGACCATGAGCACAGGCGCCTCGCCCTTGGGCAGCACGAAGTCACCCCAGGTGCCGGTGACAGCGAGCGTGGCGCCGGGCTCCGCGGCGGCCAGCGCACGCTTGTAGCTCGAGGGATGCTTCTGGTCGCCGTTCTTGTACGCGATGCGCAGCGTCGGCAGATCGGCGGGCGCCGAGACGATGCTGAACTCCCGGCGGGTGCCTCGGCCGTCGGGATGATGGTGCGGCACGTCGAGTTCGAGGTACTGACCGGGCAGGAACTTCAACTTCCCCTTCGCCCGGAAGGTGAGCTCCTGTGCGGTCGGGGTGATGAATTCGCGCTTCTCCAGGGTCAGGCGCACCGAGCCGCGCAATGCGAACGCGAACGCGAGCAGGTTGCCGATCAGCAGAGCGCGCTCCTGGCCGAGAGTGAACAGCCCGCCCACCATGATCGGCCATCCGGCGAGCACACCGACGAGCGCTGCGACCCAGAACTGCTGCCAGCGTCGTGGCGGGAGCGTCAGCGGCTCGGAGACCATGAACGCGCCGAGGAACAGGAACGGGCTCTGCAGCACCGCGAACTGCAGAGCGGCCGCGATGTCGAAGTCGATGCCGAACTGCTGCGCCTGCACGGCCTGGCGGACGACCGCCGTACCGATCGCGATCAGAAGGAACACGAGCACGACGCGCACCTTCTCGGTGCGCCACAGGACCGCGAGCCCGAGCACCGCGACCGGGATCGCCAGCGCGCCGTTGCCGACCCACCACGAAGCCGAGGTGCCGAGCCACTCGAACGCCCCGAACGAGCCGATGACCGAGACGACCGCGGCGCCGAATGCCGCAGGGTTGAGGATGTGACGGCCTCGCCACGCGATGAGGTACTTCGAGGCACTCGCGAGGATGCCGGCCAGTGCGAGGCCGACCAGCGCCGCGGGCTCCACGCCCGGACGCATCACGAACAGCATGATGAGCGCGGTCACGAGCGACGACTCGATGCGCCACGGCAGGTGCAGCAGCCGCTGCACGCCGGCATCGACTGCCGAGATCACGAGCGCGAGCACGACGAACGATGCCAGGAGCTCGAGAGGCGTCGGCGACACGATCACGCCGAAGGACGACAGCACCAGGGCGATCAGAGCGAGTGCGACCAGCGAGTACAGCACAAGGCGATACATGGACATCGCGCCGAGAACCGCCAGAACCCGCTGACGGAGGGCAGTGAATGAGAACGTCACGAGTACAACTCTTCCCTATCTGCGGATGCCGGCGGTCGTGAACAGCTCCACCGGGCAGTTCGGCGAGCGCTCCGCCGTGCCGGACGTGCTCATGCGCACCCATTCCACGCCCCAGCGTGCGGCGAGTTCCGCGCCTCCGTCGAAGAACAGTGCCGTGGCCACGGCATCCGCGTGCATCGCATCCGATGCGATCGCCCACGTCGCGGCCCACGTGCGCACCGGAACACCTGTGCGGGCGTCGAGCACGTGATGCAGGCCGTCTCCCCATGCGCGCCGGTTGATGGCCGAGGCGCACAGCGCCCGGTCGCGGATGTGCGCGACGCCGATGGCCTTCGTCCGGTCGAACGGATGCTCGAGTCCGATGCGCACCTCATCGCCGCGCACGGCGATGTCGCCACCGGCATCCACTGTGACGCCGCCGCGAACGCCGGCGAGCTCCGCGAGAACCAGATCGACGAGGCGGCCCTTTCCGATGGCACCGACATCGATCTGCCGAGGCGATACGAGGGTCAGACGCGTATCGGTCCAAGTGAGAATGCCGGCCCAGTCGGCGGGCGCCGGCTGCGGCGCACCGACGACGAGCGACACCGCGGCGTCGTAGCCGAGTGCACTGAGGCTCTCCCCCACCAGCGGGTTCACGGCACCGCCTGTGGCGTCGGAGAGTTCGCGGTACGCATCGAGCATCGCCACGGCATCCGTCGGGCTCGGCACATCACCACCGCTGCGAGCGAGCGAGGACACGAGCGAGTCGGCGCGGAATCGCGACCATGTGCGATCGAAGGCGTCGACCACCACGTTCACCGCGGCGCGCTCGTCGTCTCCGAGAGGATTCTCGGTCTCGATCTCCCAGCGCGTGCCGATCGCGTCGAAGCGCCAGACGGACATGGTGCTCAGGCTGCGGCCTGGGCCTTGATGTCGTCGACCGCTGCGTTGAAGCCGCCGCTCGTGAGCGAGGATCCCGCGACACGGGTGACATTCAGCTCGTCGATGGAGACGCCGACGACCTCTTCGGCGATGCCGTCGATGAACTGCCCCTGATACTGCTCGGTCTCGCGCGCCTGCGGGTCGCCGGTCACTTCGACGTCGGCGACGACGCCGTCTTCGAGCGTGAGCGTGACAGAGATCTGCTCGACCGTCTCGGGCGTCTGGTACGAACCGTCTGCTGAGTAGGTGCCATCAGCGTACGCGGCATCTGATGACGCCGTCGACGTGTCTGCGCCTGTCCCGCTGTCGTTCGTCGCGGTGCTGTCGGCCGCGTCTTCGGCGTCGGCCGCGTCTTCGGCGCCGGCCGCACCGGAGCACCCGGCCAGAGCGAGAAGACCGGCGACGCCGACGACAGCGGCACCCTTGCGAATTGAGGAGGAGACTCTCAGGCTGGTCATGGTTGTGAGATTATGTCGGCCCGCTATGGGCAGGCTGTGCTGTTACGCGTCGCCGCCGAACATGCTCGTGACCGATCCGTCCTCGAAGACCTCGTGGATGGCACGTGCGAGCAGCGGCGCGATCGGGAGGATCGTGAGGCCGTCCCAGCGACGGGACTCGGTGAGCGGAATCGTGTCGGTGACGACGACCTCGTCGATCGATGCGTCCTGAAGTCGCTCGCTGGCGGGGTCGCTGAAGATCGCATGCGTGGCTGCGACGATCACCCGTCGGGCGCCGGCGGACTTCAGAGCCTGCGCAGCCTTGACGATCGTGCCACCGGTGTCGATCATGTCGTCCACCAGCAGGCACGTACGACCCTCGACCGTGCCGACGATCTCATGCACCGACACCTGGTTGGCGATCTTCGGGTCGCGGCGCTTGTGGATGATCGCGAGCGGAGCATCCAGACTGTCGGACCAGGTGTCGGCCACGCGGACGCGACCCATGTCGGGCGAGACGATCGTGAGCGTCTCGCGGTCCTCGGCGGTGAGATTCTCACGGAAGTACTCGAGGAGAACGGGCTTGGCGAACAGGTGATCGACCGGACCGTCGAAGAAACCCTGGATCTGTGCGGCGTGCAGGTCGACGCTCATGACGCGATCGGCGCCGGCCGTCTTGAGCAGGTCGGCGACCAGGCGGGCGCTGATCGGCTCGCGGCCACGGCCCTTCTTGTCCTGACGCGAGTACGGATAGTACGGCGCGACGACGGTGATGCGCTTGGCCGATGCGCGCTTGGCGGCATCGATCATGATGAGCGTCTCCATGAGCCACTCATTGACCGGCTCGCCGAAGGTCTGGATGAGGAAGAGGTCGCAGCCGCGGATCGACACCTCGAAGCGGGAGTAGATCTCTCCCGACGCGAACGTGCGGTGCTCGGTCGGTGCGATCTCGGTGCCGAGGCCCGCGGCGACCGCTGATGTCAGAGCCGGGTGCGAACGTCCGCCCGCGATGACGAGTCGCTTCTTCGTCTTGGCGACGAGTCCCGGCGCGACACCGTTGTCCCGATCCAGTTCAACGGTCTTCTTCTTGCGCGCCATGGTCCGCCTATTCCGCCGATTGTTCCCGAGCTGCGGCATCCGCCGCGCCCGTGCCTGCTCTGTTCTTCTCGACCCAGCCCTCGATGTTGCGTTGCGGGGCCACGCTCATGGCCAGCGCTCCGGCGGGGACGTCCTTGCGGACGACGGCGCCGGCACCGGTCTTCGCACCGGCTCCCAGCTTAACGGGCGCGACCAGCACCGTGTGCGAACCGGTGTGCACTTCGTCGCCGATCTCGGTGCGGTGCTTGTTCACATCGTCGTAGTTCGCGGTGATCGTGCTCGCGCCGAGATTCACGCCGCGGCCGATAGTCGCATCGCCGACGTACGAGAGGTGCGGCACCTTGCTTCCCTCGCCGATCTGCGCATTCTTCGTCTCGACGAAGGCGCCGATCTTGCCGCCCACGCCGAGGGTCGTTCCTGCGCGGAGGTACGAGAACGGCCCGACGGTCGCTCCGGCGCCGATGACGGCGAGGGTCGCCTCCGAGCGGCGGATAACGGCATCCGCGCCCACCTCGCAGTCGACGAGCGATGTGTCGGGGCCGACGACGGCGCCGGATTCGATGACCGTCGCGCCGACGATGTGCGTGTTCGGCAGGATCGTCACATCGGCGGCGAGCTTCGCATCGTCGTCGATCCAGGTGGTGGACGGATCGACGATCGTGACGCCCTCGAGCTGCCAGCGCCTGACGATGCGGGCGTTGAGAAGGCGGCCCACCTCCGCCAGCTGCGCGCGGTCGTTGACACCGTAGGTCACCGTGACATCAGAGACGACGGATGCCGCCACCCGGCCGCCGTCGCGGCGAAGAAGCCCCGGAACATCCGTGAGGTACATCTCGCCCTGCGCATTGTCGACGCCGATCGCGGGGAGGTACTCGCGCAGCGTGGAGGCGCGGAACACGTACATTCCCGCGTTGATCTCATTGACGGATGCCTCGTCGGCAGTGGCGTCCTTCTGCTCGACGATGCGGTCGACGCCGCCGTCGGCGTCACGGATCACGCGACCGTAGCCGTTCGGATCGTCCACGACCGCCGTCATGAGCGTCGCGGCGGCGGCGGCGGCCCTGTGCGCCGCGACGAATGAGGTCAGCGTCTCCGCATCCGCCAACGGGCAGTCACCGGAGAGGACCAGTACATCGCCCTCGAAACCGGATGGCAGCGCGTCGACCGCGACCTGGACAGCACGCCCGGTTCCTGGAACCTCATCCTGATCGACGAACGTCACGTGCGGGTAGTCCGCGGAGAGTGCCGTCACCACCTGGTCGCGCTCATGGCGCACGACCACTTCGACGTGTGCGGCGTCGAGCGCAGCCGCCGTGGTCAGCACATGTCCCACCAGCGGGCGACCACTGATCCGATGCAGCACCTTCGGAAGTCTGGACTTCATCCTGGTGCCCTGGCCTGCGGCGAGCACGATGATCGCGAGCTTGTTCTCCGTCATGCTCCGCCGCCAGGATTCGAACCTAGACCTAACAGCTCCAAAGGCTGTCGTGCTGCCATTACACCACGGCGGACCGCGACCCTGAAGGCCACCAGACGATTCTGCCATGCCGGCCGCTTGACGATTCGCAGGTGCAGATAGATTCGACATTGGTTCACACAATCTCTTGCATTATTGGTAGTTATGTTCGATACTTGAATATGCCCATCATCGCAGACAATCGAACGGACCCGGCGGTCGTCACCGACCGCCGGGCTGTACTGCTCGACGAATGGGTCGACGTCGGAGCGGAGATTGCTCGACTCGAGGCGCGCCGTATGCGCATACTCGCCGAACGCGATGAACTTCTTGCCTATGAGACCGGGCCGAAGATCGTACACAGCTCGATGGCGCAGCGATCGATGGTCGCCGAGTTCGCCGCGGCCGGTCATGTCGCTCCCGGCGTGATGACCAACCATTTCGCCGTCGCTGCGATACTCGTGCGGGACTACCCGCGCACTCTCGCGGCACTGCAGGATGGGCACATCAGCCGCCGACACGCCGAGGTGATCTTGGAAGAGGCACCGAAGGGTGACCAAGACGCCGACGACGGTGGTGAGACCCTGCGGGCGGCATACGAACACGACGTCGTGCCTTACGCCTGCAAGACGACTGCTCCGCGGACCAGAGCCCACGCGAGGGCCGTGACAGCGGCGCTCCGACCGGTCACCCAGGAGCAGGCGCACCGCGAGGCGCGAGATGAGCGCGAGGTCAGCGTGCGCCCGACCTGCGACGGCATCGCCCAGTTGATCGGGGTGATCCCCGAAGTTCTCGCCTATGCGATCTTCGACCGTCTCACCGCGATGGCGGCAGCGATGGATGATGACCGCACGATGGACCAGCGCCGCGCGGACCTGTTCTGCGATCTGCTGCTGACCGCCATGGCGACGACGGCCACCGGCACCGATATGGATGCGTTCCGTCCGAACGTGCAGGTGACGATCGCTGCGAGCACCCTGGCGGGCCGGGACGACGCCATGGCCGAACTCGACGGGATCGGCCCCATCCACCCGGACATCGCCCGCAGCCTCGCCGGTCGGGCGCTGAGCTTTACCCGACTCTTCCTCGATCCCGACGGCATGGTCACCAACGTCGACACGTACGTCCCCTCCAGTCGGATGAAGAGGTACCTGCGAGCTCGAGATCAGCACTGCCGGTTCCCCGGTTGCCGGGCGAAGACTTCTCGGTGCCAGATCGATCACAATCACGATCGCGCGCTGGGTGGGGCGACGTCATTGTGCAACCTCGCCTGTTTCTGCACGAGCCATCATCCGCTGAAGCATCCGGACGTCGATGCACGACATCGATGGACTGTCCGACAGCAGCCCGAGGGGACTCTGGTGTGGACGAGTCCGCTCGGACGCGAGTACATCGACACTCCCGAACTGCGTGTGATGTTCGTCTGACACGGATAATAGAAGGATGAGCGAGGCAGACGAAGTCGACCGGATCGTCGGCGCGTGGAACACACAGCGTCCCGATCTCGACTTCTCCCCCCTCGAGGTGCTGTCCCGGATGGACCGGCTCTCCAAACACCTCGACCGCGCGCGACGCGACGTGTTCCGCCGCAGTGACATCGAGCCCTGGGAGTGGGATGTGCTCTCGGCGCTGCGGCGCGCAGGCGCCCCTTTCCAGCTCTCGCCCAAGCAGCTGCTGCAGCAGACCCTGGTCTCCAGCGGCACCATGACGAACCGGATCGACCGGCTGGTCGCGCGCCGCTTCGTGAGGCGCGAGGCAGATCCCGGCGACGGCCGGAGCGTGCTCGTCACTCTGACCGAGGACGGCCAGATGCGGGTGGATGCCGCGATCACCCGCCTCGTCGACGTCGAAGCCGAACTGCTGCAGGCGCTCTCCCGCGCCGACCGCGACCGGATGGCAGCGCTGCTGCGCAAGCTCAGCCTGAGCTACGACTCATGATGGCGATGCGCTCCCCCCTGCCCGTGCGCGACGGCGTCGGCGCCACCCGCCTGCATGTGCCACTCACCGGCCCATGGCCCACCGTGAGCGCATACATGATCGAGCGCTTCTTCCACCTCGATTCGCAGCAGCTTCTGACGCGTTTCGACGACGGTGAGATCGTCGCATTCGACGGCTCGCCCGTCGCCCGAGATGCACCGCTGGGCGCCGAGGAGTTCGTCTGGTACTACCGTGAACCGCCCGCGGAGACGCACATCCCGTTCGACATCGAGATCCTGCATGAGGACAGGGATCTCGTCGTGGTCGACAAGCCGCACTTCCTTCCATCGACACCGGCGGGCAGGTATGTGCAGAACTCCGCGCTCGTGCGTCTGCGCCGCCTGCTGGACAATCCTGATCTCGCTCCGGTGCACCGCCTGGATCGTGCGACAGCGGGACTGCTGATGTTCTCCGCACGCCCCGTGACGCGCGGCGCGTACCAGACACTGTTCCAACGTCGCAGGATCGAGAAGGTCTACGAAGCGGTGTCGGCACGGCCCGCAGGATGGACGAACGATCTTCCTCGCACTGTGCGGCTGCACATCGAGAAGCTGCGCAGTCAGGTATGCGTCGACGTCGACGCCGATCGCGAGCCGAACTCCGAGACGCTCATCGAGCTGTTCGACGCCGACGAGCACGTGGTCCACACGCTGCTGCGTCCGCACACCGGGAAGATGCATCAGCTGCGCGTGCACCTCGCGAGCATCGGTCTCGGCATCCTGCACGACAACCTGTATCCGATTCTCACGGACGAGAAGCCCGACGACCACGACCGGCCTCTGCAGCTTCTCGCCCGGGAGCTGCGCTTCGTCGACCCGCTCAGCGGTGAAGAGCGAGACTTCCGCACACGGCAGACGCTGCGCTACGCACCTCGTACCTGAGCACTCAGTTGACCTGGTCGCTGACCTCCAGCCAGCGTGTCTCGTTCTCTTCGACCTCGGACTCCAGCGCGCTGATCCGCTTCATCTTCTGAGCGAGTCCCTCATAGTCGGATTGATCGTGCTCCACCAGCGCGTGCTTGGCCTTGTCGATCTGCTGGGTGAGTTTCTGGATCTTGCGTTCGAGAGCAGCGACCTCCTTCTGCGCTGCGCGGAGCGCGGCACCGTCCAGTCCGGATGACGACGTCGTCGCCTTCGCCGATGGCGCGCCGCTCTGCTCTGCCGTCCGCAGCCGCAGATACTCGTCCACGCCACCCGGAAGGTGCCGGAGCCTGCCTCCCATGACAGCGAACTGCTGGTCGGTGACGCGCTCGAGGAAGTACCGGTCGTGACTGACCACGAGCAGAGTGCCCGGCCAGGAGTCCAGCAGGTCTTCGATGGCCGCGAGCATGTCGGTGTCCATGTCGTTGGTCGGCTCGTCGAGGATCAGCACGTTGGGCTGCTCGAGCAGCACGAGCAGCAGTTGCAGCCGTCGCTGCTGACCACCGGAGAGATCCTTCACCGGCGTCGAGAGCTGAGCGGACGAGAAGCCGAGGCGCTCGAGGAGCTGGCCGGGAGTGAGGGACTGCGACTTGGATCCGGTGCCGAAGGTGTACTCGGTGCGCAGACTCTCGATGACCTTGCGCACCGGGTCGTTCCAGACCGTGGTGAGCTCATCGATCCTCTGGGTGAGAGTCTTGACCTTGACGGTCGTGCCGCGCTTGACTCGTCCGCTGGTCGGTTCGATCGTGCCCGCGACGAGCCCGAGAAGCGTCGACTTGCCTGCACCGTTCACGCCGAGGATCCCTGTCCGCTCGCCCGGTGCGATGCGCCACTCGACGTCGCGCAGCACCTCGCGGGGAGCACCGATTTCACCGGTCACTGAGCCCGTCGAAGGGTACGTCACGCCGGCATCCAGCAGATCGACGACGTCCTTGCCGAGGCGGGAGACGGCGAGCGACTGCAGCGAGACCTTGTCGCGGATCTCCGGCACATCCTCGATCAGTTCGTTCGCGGCATCGATGCGGAACTTCGGCTTCGCCGTACGCGCCGGCGCGCCGCGGCGCAGCCACGCGAGCTCCTTGCGCGCGAGGTTCTGCCGCTTCGCCTCTGTGACCGCCGACATGCGGTCCCGCTCCACGCGCTGCAGGATGTACGCGGCGTAGCCGCCCTCGAAGGGCTCGACGATCCGGTCGTGCACCTCCCAGGTCTCGGTGCAGACCTCGTCGAGGAACCAGCGGTCGTGCGTGACGACGAGGAAGGCGCCGGAGTTCACGGCCCATCGTTTCTTCAGGTGCCCGGCGAGCCAGGTGATCGCCTCGACGTCGAGGTGGTTGGTCGGCTCATCCAGCGCGACGATGTCCCAGTCCTTGACGAGCAGCGCGGCGAGCGCCACGCGACGCCGCTGTCCACCGCTGAGACCCAGCACCTGCGCGTCCCAGTCCAGGTCTGCGAGCAGCCCCTGGATGACGTCGCGCACGCGGGCGTCGCCTGCCCACTCGTATTCCGGCATGTCGCCGACGACCGACTGTGCGATGGTGAGCGAGTCGTCGAGGGTGTCGGCCTGATCCAGCACGCCGACTGTTGTGCCGGCGCGCATCGTCACGCGTCCGGCATCCGGCTCCTTGCGGCCGGCGAGCATCGCCAGCAGAGAGGATTTTCCGTCACCGTTGCGTCCGACGATGCCGATGCGATCCCCCTCCTCGATGCCGAGAGTGATGGAGTCGAAGACGACCTTGGTCGGGTATTCCAGATGGAGGCCCTCGGCCCCGAGAAGATGTGCCATGTCACTCCAAGGCTACGGCAGTCGGCTGATCGTCGGCCTCGATGGCATGTGCAACGAGCCGCCCGGACCCAAAGGTCCGGACGGCTCGCGCGTCCCCAAACGGAGTCGTTACTTGTACGACTCCACGATCTCCAGGAGGCTCGGCACGTTGGCATAGGCCTCGGCAGCGTTGTCCTTCGTGACGATCACCGGGTCGAGCAGGTACGACGGCACGACCTTCGAGCCGTTGTCGTAGGACTCGGTGTCGTTCACATCGACCTCTTCGCCCTTCTGCAGCTGGCCGACCATCTTGATGGCCTGCTCCACGAGCAGCGTGGTGTCCTTGTTGATCGTGGAGTACTGGATGCCCTCCATGATCGACTTCACCGACTCGACCTCGGAGTCCTGACCGGTGACGACCGGGACGCCCTTGCCCGCCTGCTGTGCAGAGGTGAGGATGGCGCGTGCCAGCGTGTCGTTCGGCGACAGCACGCCGTCGAGCAACACGTCGCCGCCGTATGAGCCGGTGAGCAGCGTGTCCATGCGGTTCTGCGCGTTCTCTGCCAACCAGCCCTCTGTGGCGGTCTGAGCGATCTCGGTCTGACCCGAGACGACGTTCAGCGTGCCGTCATCGATCGCCGGCTGCAGTACCTCCATCGCACCGTCGAAGAAGACAGCCGAGTTCGCGTCATCCGGCGAGCCTGAGAACAGCTCGACGTTGTACGGCGCCTCGTGATCGGCGCGCTCGGCGAGCCCGTCGAGCAGGGCCTGGCCCTGGAGGTTGCCGACCTTGAAGTTGTCGAACGCGACGTAGTAGTCGAGCGCGTCGGTGTTCTCGATCAGACGGTCGTATGCGATCACGTAGGCGCCAGCATCCTTGGCCGCCTGCACCTGCGTGGCCAGCTGCTTGCCGTCCTTCGCGCCGATGATGATGACCTTGGCGCCGTTGGTGACCATCGACTGGATCTGGTTCTGCTGCTCGGCGACCGTGTTGCTCGCCGGGGCGTACTGGACGTCGGCCTTGTAGCCGGCTTCTTCCAGTCCGTCGGTGAACAGCTGACCTGCCAGCACCCAGTTCTCACTGGTCTTGTCGGGCAGCGCGACGCCGATCGTCGAACCTGCGTCGAAACCGGCGGCTTCCTCTTCGGTGCCTCCCCCGGTGTCGCCGCCACGTTCGCCTGAGCAACCGGTGAGGGCGAGAGCTGTAGCGGCGACAATCACTGTGGCCGCAAATGCCATTCTCTTCATGCGATCTCTTTCTCTGTTTCTTGGTGTGGATTACTTGGATTTTGGATAGTCGGTGAGGTTGGGGGCGTCTGGGCGGTTCCGCTTGCGCATCATGAATCCGATCAGCGACGGGCGCCCCTGCTGCTTGTTCCAGACGTCGATGCCGACCGCGACCAGGAGCACGAGCCCCTTGATCATCGAGACGACGTCTGCACCCTGGCCGAGCAGCTGCAGGCCGTTGTTGAGGAACGCCATGACAAGACCACCGATGATCGACCCGATCACGGTGCCGATGCCGCCGGCGACGGCGGCGCCGCCGATGAACACGCTCGCGATCGCGTCGAGCTCCCAGCCGTTGCCGTCACCGGGACCGGAGGCCTGCGACCGTGCGACGAAGATCATTCCGGCGAGGGCAGCGAGCACGGACATGTTCATCATCACGAAGAAGTCGACCCAGCGATCCTTCACGCCCGAGAGACTCGCCGCCTGGCGGTTGCCGCCGACGGCGTAGATGTGCCGGCCGAAGACCGTGTTGCGGGTGATGAACGAGTAGATGATGACCAGTGCGAGCAGGATCAGTCCGGACACCGGGAAGCTCGTGCCTGGACGACCGGTGGCGAACATCCAGCCAGCGGCGAGCACGACCACGGACAGCAGCACGACCTTGGTCACGCTCACCCACAGCGGCGCCATGATCGAGCCCATCTTGTGCTGGATGCGGCGGGTGCGGATCTCCCAGAAGACCAGCCAGGCGACGCCGGCGAGGGCGAGCAGCATGGTCGGCACGTTGAACTGGAATGGACCGCCGACCTCGGGCAGATAGCCCGCGCCGATGTACACGAACTCCTTGGGCACCGGGATCGACTGCGAGTTGCCGATCCACTGGTTGGCACCGCGGAAGAAGAGCATGCCGGCCAGCGTCACGATGAACGCCGGCACCCCGACGTATGCGACCCAGAACCCCTGCCATGCTCCCACCAGAGCTCCGACGACGAGTCCGAGCACGATCGCCAGCGGCCAGGGGAGATTCCATTCCGCCATCGACTTCGCGACGATGATGCCGGTGAAGGCCGCGACAGAACCGACCGACAGGTCGATGTGGCCCATGATGATCACCATCACCATGCCGATCGCGAGGATCAGGATGAAGGAGTACTGGTTGATGACGTTGATCAGGTTGCCCGGCGTGAGCGTCGCACCGTTCGGGCCGTTGCGTACGATCGTCAGGATCTCGAACAGCAGGACGATGACGACGAGGCTGCCGAAGATGCCGAACTGACGCAACGACGACTGCGCGCCGCCGAACATCTTGCGGATGTCGCGGAAGTGGAATCCCTGATTCTTGACCTCGGGGGTCGTGCTGGTGCTCATGCGGTCGCTTTCTGGTTCGTGGAGGTCATGCTGCGCATGAGCGCCTCCGGAGTTGCCTGATCGGCGGGGATGCAGTCGGTGACGCGTCCCTCGAAGATCGTGTAGATGCGGTCGGAGATGCCCATCAGCTCCGGCAGCTCGCTGGAGATGACGATGACGCCCTTGCCGGAAGCCGCGAGCTCGTTGATGATCGAATAGATCTCGTACTTCGCGCCGACGTCGATACCGCGGGTGGGCTCATCGAGGATCAGCAGATCGGGGTCGGTGAACATCCACTTGGCGAGCACGACCTTCTGCTGGTTTCCGCCGGAGAGCTTGTTGACACCCTCCTCGACCGTCGGGGTCTTGATCCGCAGCGCCTTGCGGTACCGCTCGGCGACGGAGAACTCCTCGCGGTCGTCGACCACTCCCCTGGTGGAGATCTTCGACAGCTTGGCGGAGACGACCGCGCGCTTGATGGTGTCGAGCAGATTCAGTCCGAGGGTCTTGCGGTCCTCACTGACGTAGGCGAGTCCGTGACGGATCGCACTGGAGACGTCGCGCAGTTCGATCTCCTCGCCGTCCTTGAACATCTGGCCGCTGAGGAAGTTGCCGTACGAGCGGCCGAAGATGCTGCGGGCGAACTCGGTGCGTCCTGCACCCATGAGGCCGGCGATGCCGACGACTTCGCCACGACGGACGGTCAGCCCTGAGCCCTTGACGACCATGCGCTCCGAGACGGTCGGATGCTGAACCCACCAGTCCTTGACCTCGAAGAAGACCTCGCCGATCTCGGGGGTGCGGTCGGGGTACCGGCTCTCCAGCGAGCGACCGACCATGCCGCGGATGATGCGGTCCTCGTTGATCTCGCCCTTGGTGATGTCGAGGGTCTCGACGGTGCGACCGTCGCGGATGATCGTGATCTCATCGGCGATCTGCTCGATCTCATTGAGCTTGTGGCTGATCATGATCGACGCGATGCCTTTGGCCTTGAGGCCGAGGATCAGGTCGAGCAGGTGCTGCGAGTCGTTCTCGTTCAGGGCCGCTGTCGGCTCATCGAGGATGAGCAGTCGCACGTCCTTGTTGAGGGCCTTCGCGATCTCGATGAGCTGCTGCTTGCCGACGCCGAGGTGCTTGATGGAGATATCGGGATCCTCGTTGAGGCCGACCCTGGCGAGCAGTTCAGTGGCGCGCATCTTGGCCGCGCTCCAGTCGATGACGCCGCCGCTGGCGATCTCGTTGCCGAGGAAGATGTTCTCGGTGATCGAGAGTTCGGGGATCAGTGCGAGCTCCTGGTGGATGATCGCGATGCCGGCCTGCTCGCTGGCCACGATGTCCTTGAAGCGCTGCTCCTCGCCGTACAGCAGGATGTCGCCGTCGTACGAGCCGTACGGGTAGACCCCGGACAGCACCTTCATCAGAGTCGACTTGCCTGCGCCGTTCTCACCGCAGATCGCGTGGATCTCGCCCGCGCGCACGGCGATCGAGACGTCGGAGAGTGCTTTCACACCGGGGAACTCCTTGGTGATGTTTCGCATCTCCAAGATCGGCCCCGACACTGTTGGCATCGTTGCTGTGCTGCTCACGGATCTTCCTCGATACTTGACGGTCGTTCTTAATGTGACCGTTCACATGAGACACAATATTGCGCCTCTTGATCTCCGGTGTCAAGTACGGGTCCTCTGTCGTTGCGCTATCGAGACGCGACGGTCGCGAAGTCAGCGCGACGCGCTGGAGGAACGCAGGCGCAACTGCGGCACGGCCGGGCCGAAATCGGGGATGTCGTCCCCGCGGATCTGCGCGAGCAGGATGTGCACGGCGCGCTGCCCCAGCGACGGAAAGTCCTGGTGCACGGTGGTGAGCGGCGGCCAGACGTGAGCGGCGACGGGAATGTCATCGAATCCCACGACACTCACCTGGCGCGGCACCTCGATGCCGGCATCCCTGAACCCGTGCATGAGGCCGATCGCCATCAGATCGTTCGCGGCGAACACCGCGGTGAAATCTCTGCGCCGCACCAGTTCGGTGCCGGCGAAGTAGCCGAAATCCGCCGTCCAGTCGCCGCGGATGGGCGGGAACGTCGGCAGGTCGGCCTCGCGCAGGGCATCGAGATAACCGCGCATGCGCGACTCCGCCTCGATCCAGTCCTGGGGGCCCGCCAGATGCAGTATGTCGCTGTGCCCCAGTGAGATCAGGTGCTCCGTGACGGCACGCGCTCCGGCCACCTGATCCGCAGAGTGCGAGAAGCCGTCGGAGCCGGAGGCGGTCTGAAGACTCACGAACGGCACGCCGACGGCCATGCCTCGCAGCACATTGAACACCCGCACCTGCGGGGCGAGCACGACGATGCCGCTGACCTGCTCCCGCCCCAGCTGCCGGATCGCATCCCCGATCGCCTCGGGAGTGGTGGTCGGCAGGTTGACGGTCGTGACCGAATACCCTTCGACGCGCGCGGCATCCTCGATGCTCGCGATCGACGATGTCGGACCGAACTCGCCGATGGTGGCCGACAGTATTCCGATCGTGTGCGAACGGCTGGTGACGAGGGCGCGAGCCGCGAGGTTCGGCTTGTAGTCGAGAACTGCGATCGCGTCCTGCACGCGTTTCTTCGTCTCCGGACGGATGCTGGGATGGTCATTCAGCACACGGGAGACCGTCTGGTGCGAGACCCCGGCGAGGCGCGCGACGTCACGGATACTGGGCAGCCGTGCGCGCTCGGAGGCGTTGGACATCGCGCGGCCTCCTCCCATGTGCACGATCACATCGTCACTTCATTATGTCCGCTCGCGAAGATCAACGCACGCCATAGGCCGATGGTGTGCGAGGCGGATGCTACGCGCGCGGCGCTCTGGCGACCGGATCGCCCAGCAGCGGCTCGAACGCGAGCTCGGCCGGCGCGATCTGCATCAGATGCGATCTCATGTGCGCTCGCTCGAGACGGACGGTGCGCCCCTCGGCGCCCACGGGGTGCAGCCGGACCGCCGCCGACAACCGCTCTCGACTCGTGGCCAGAAGCACACCGAGGTATCCGGACAGCACGACCATCTGCGGTGCGAACGCGTTGACGAAGTTGGTCAGCGCGACAGAGAGCACGTCGACCTGTCGTGCCACCTCGGCGAGGGTGACGGGGTCGCGCACGAGGCCGAGCTCGATGTCGAGCTCATCCTCATCGAGACCGCGCCTGCCCAGCAGCGCGAGCACCTTCGCCGGATGCACCTCGACCTGAAGGCACCCGCGGCGTCCGCAGGAGCAGAGCGCTCCAGACGTGTTCACGACCGTGTGACCGAACTCCCCCGCGAACCCCGAGGTGCCGCGCACGAGGGCGCCGTCGAGGACGAGCCCGCCGCCGATACCGTTCATGGAACCGCTCAGATAGAGCACGTTGTCGACGTCTCGCCCGATGCCGAAACGCGTCTCCGCCATGGCGCCGACACTGGTGTCGTTGCCTACTTTCACCTCCATGCCGATCGCATCCGCAAGACGGTGCGCCAGGTTCTCCCTGCGCCAGCCGAGCGAAGGCGACAGCAGTACCGTCCCGCCGCGGTCCACCAGACCGGGAACGGCGACTCCTGCGCCGACGAGGCGGTAGTGGCGATCGATGTCCGCGCGCATGCCGTCGACCAACGACGAGGTGAGCTGTGCGAAACGCCTCGGGTTCGGGGGTTTGGCGAGGTCGTGTCGGACTCGGGAATGCACGGCACCGCCCAGACCGACCAGCGCGACGGAGACGGCGTGCGGATCGGCGCTGACGCTCAGCGCGACCACACGGTCATCGGCCGCGACCCCGAGCGACGGGCGGCCGGCACGACCGGTGGGTTTCACGGACGTCTCGCAGACGACCTGCAGGTCGAGGAGCTCCTGCACCAGCGCGGTCACGGTCGAGCGGGTCAGGCCGGTCCTCGCACCGATCTCCGAACGGGACAGGGCACCGCGGCCGTGCACCAGCTGCAGCACGGCCGACAGGTTCTGCTGCCGTACATCCTCGTTCGTCGTGCGCGCAGCCGGCCGGGCGGACGCCGGCGATGCGGTCACGAGATCACGATCTGTCATGTGCTGGCGCGCAGCCATCAGCGCACGGCCGTCATGTGTCGCATGAGCAGCTCCTGGGTCGCATCGGCCCTGGTCACTTCGGCCGTGATGCGCCCGTCGGCGAGCGTGTAGACCCGGTCGGAGAGCCCGATCACCTCGGGCAGCTCCGAGGAGATGACGATGATCGACTTGCCCTGAGCCGCGAGCTCGTTGATCAGACCGTAGATCTCGTACTTGGCACCGACGTCTATCCCGCGGGTGGGCTCGTCGAGGATGAGCACCTCGGGGTTGCTGAAGATCCATTTCGACAGGACGATCTTCTGCTGGTTCCCACCCGAGAGCGTCGCCGTGGCCGCGCTCACGCTGTGCGTCTTGATGTTCATCTTGTAGCGGTACGCCTCGGCGACTTTGCGTTCACGGACGCCGTCGACCAGTCCGTGGTGGGCGAGCCGCCCCAACGCCACCGAGGAGATGCTCGTCTGCACGGAGGCGAGCAGGTTGAGCCCGTCCTGCCTGCGGTCCTCGGGCGCGTACGCGATGCCGTGGCCGATCGCGTCTCTGATCGTGTGCAGCTCGATCTGCTCGCCGCGTTTGTATGCCGTGCCGGTGATCGTCGAGCCGTAGGAATGCCCGAATATGCTCATCGCGAGCTCGGTCCTGCCTGCTCCCATCAGACCAGCGATTCCCACGATCTCCCCTGAGTTCACGTGGAAGCTCACATCATCGATCACAACTCGCTGAGGATCGCTCGGATGACGGACGGTCCAGTGCTCGACGCGGAACAGCTCATCACCGATGTCCGGTTCGCGCGGCGGGAAGAGGTCGTCGAGCGGGCGGCCCACCATCGCCCGGATGATCCGGCTCTCATCCGTCTCGGGGTCAGCGCGACGCATGGTCTCGATCGACGCGCCGTCGCGCAGCACGGTGATCCGGTCGGCGATGTCCAGGACCTCCTGCAGCTTGTGCGAGATCAGAACGCACGTGATCCCCTGTGACCGGAACCGGTCGACCAGTGCCATCAGTCGATCGGAATCGTCTCGCCCGAGTGCAGCGGTCGGTTCGTCGAGGATGAGCAGCCTGACGTCCTTGGCCAGTGCCTTCGCGATCTCGACCAGCTGCTGTTTGCCGATCCCCAGTTCGGACATCCGCGTCGCCGGGCTCTCCCGGAGGCCCACTCTGGCCATGAGCTCGGCGGCTCGAGCATGGGTGCGCTCTTCATCGACGAGGCCGAATCGGGTCATCTCGTGCCCGAGGAAGATGTTCTCGGCGATCGAGAGCTGCGGGACGACGGCGAGCTCCTGGTGCACGATGACGATGCCCTCACTCTCGCTGTCCGCGAGCGAGCGGAACTGCATGTCCCGCCCGTCGAACGCGATCTTCCCCTCGAACGTGCCGTGCGGATGCACGCCGCTGAGGATCTCCATGAGCGTCGATTTCCCCGCGCCGTTCTCGCCGCAGATCGCATGGACCTCGCCGCGCCGCACCTCGAGAGAAACGTCATCCAGCGCCGTCACGCCGCGGAATCGCTTGGTGACGCCCGACATGCGCAGCACAGTGTCAGGCATCGCACCACCTCTTCGCGTGTCGATCGGATCCAGCAATGCTATCGAAAAAAATAATTTGTCCGCAGGTACGTCAATATGCAATGCTTCGGGGGCGGAAGGCGCGCAAGCGCCGCAACGCACCCGACAGAGTGGTCCGACAGCACGGACCGCCGACCTTTCAAGGAAGAGAGAACGCAATGAGTAGAACCCTCCTGCGTGCCGTAGCCACCACCGGTGCATTCGCCCTCGCCTTCGGACTCGCAGCCTGCGCGAGCAGCCCTGCGCCCGAATCAGAAGGGAACGCCGAGGCGACGGACATCACCGTCGGCGTCGCGATGCCCACCGAGACCAGCGAACGCTGGATCGCCGACGGCGACGCCGTCAAGTCGCAGCTCGAAGAGGCCGGCTACGACGTCGATCTGCAGTTCGCGAACGACGACATCCCCCGCCAGCAGCAGCAGCTCGACCAGATGATCACGAACGGCGCCGACATCCTCATCGTCGCGTCGATCGACGGCACCGCCCTGGCGACCCAGCTCGAGAACGCCGCGAGCAAGGGCATCCCGGTCATCGCCTACGACCGTCTCATCAACGGCACCGAGGACGTCGACTTCTACGTCACGTTCGACAACTACACCGTCGGGGTGCAGCAGGCGCAGTCGCTGCTGCGCGGGCTGGGGTTCCTCGACGAGAACAACGAGGACACCGGTCAGGCAGATCCCAAGGCGATCGAGGTGTTCGCCGGCTCACCGGACGACAACAACACGAAGTTCTTCTACGACGGTGCGATCGCCACCCTGCAGCCGTATTTCGACGACGGCCGCATCACCGTCCCGTCAGGGCAGATCGACATGGACACCGTCTCGACGCTGCGCTGGGATCAGGCCACTGCGCAGAAGCGCATGGAAGACCTTCTCACCAGCACGTACGCCGGCGGCTCCAAGCCGCTGGACGGGGTGCTGGCTCCGTATGACGGCATCTCACGCGGCATCATCACCGCTCTCGAGAACGCGGGTTACGGCTCGACGATCGAAGGCGGGCTTCCGATCCTCTCGGGTCAGGATGCCGAGATCGCATCGGTGAAGATGATCGCCGACGGAGTGCAGTACGCGACCATCTTCAAGGACACCCGCAAGCTCGCCACACAGGCAGTCGCCGCTGCCGACTCGTTCGCGAAGGGCGAAGAGCCGGAGGCAAACGACACCGAGACGTACGACAACGGCGTGAAGGTCGTCCCGTCCTACCTGCTCGAGTCCGACATCGTGGTGGCCGACAACATCGCCTCGCTGCTGGTCGACTCCGGCTACTGGACCGAGGAAGAGGTCGCCGCAGGCGTCGCCGGCTGATCCTCACGGTGAGGTCCGTTCGCCGGGTCATCCCGGCGGACGGACCTCACCACTGCTGTCACCCACTCACAGACAGGAGCTGAGATGTCCGACGCTATCCTCGAGATGCGCAACATCACCAAGAACTTCCCCGGCGTCAAGGTGCTCGATGACGTCACCCTGACCGTCGCCCGCGGCGAGATCCACGCGATCTGCGGCGAGAACGGTGCAGGAAAATCCACCCTCATGAAGGTGCTGTCGGGCGTGTACCCGCACGGATCCTTCGACGGATCGATCGTCTTCGACGGCGAACCGCAGCGCTTCAACGCGATCAAGGACTCCGAGCACGCGGGCATCGTCATCATCCACCAGGAGCTGGCCCTGGTCCCCCACCTCTCGATCGCCGAGAACATCTTCCTCGGCCACGAGGTGGTCCATCGAGGACTGATCGACTGGCATGAGGTGAATGCGCAGGCGGCGACGCTCATGGAACGCGTCGGACTGCACGAGAACCCGACGACGCCGGTCGGCCAGATCGGCGTCGGCAAGCAGCAGCTCGTCGAGATCGCCAAAGCGCTGAACAAGGACGTGCGCCTGCTCATCCTCGACGAGCCGACCGCCGCGCTGAACGACACCGATTCCGAGCACCTGCTCGACCTGCTGCGCGGTCTTCGCGAGCAGGGCATCACGTGCATCATCATCAGTCACAAGCTCGGCGAGATCGTCGACATCGCCGACTCGACCACGATCATCCGCGACGGGCAGACGATCGAGACGATCGACATGCACGGCGCCGACGCCACACAGGATCGCATCATCCGCGGCATGGTCGGCAGGTCACTGGATCGCCGTTTCCCCGAACGCACGCCGGACATCGGCGAAGAGATCTTCCGCATCGAGAACTGGAGCGTGCTGCATCCCACGCAGCAGGGTCGCGTCGTCGTGGACGATGCCTCACTGTCTGTGCGCGCCGGGGAGATCATCGGCATCGCCGGACTCATGGGTGCCGGTCGCACCGAGTTCATGATGAGCGTGTTCGGGCGCAGCTACGGACGCGATGCGTCGGGCAAGGTCTTCCTGCGCGGTGAGGAGATCTCCACGCGCACCGTGAAGGACGCGATCGACAATCGGATCGCCTATGTCTCGGAGGACCGCAAGGAGTACGGCCTCAACCTGATCACCGACATCAAGACGAACATCTCCGCCGCAGCCCTGGGCAATCTGACATCCGCCGGGCCGTTCATCGACGGCAACCGGGAGGTCGAGGTGGCGGAGAAGTATCGCAAGGACCTCAACATCAAGTCGCGGACGGTCGCCCAGCTCGTCGGAAACCTCTCCGGCGGCAACCAGCAGAAGGTCGTTCTGGCGAAGTGGCTCTACACCGATCCGGAGGTCCTCATCCTCGATGAGCCGACCCGTGGCATCGACGTCGGCGCCAAGTACGAGATCTACGAGATCATCGGCGCGCTCGCGGCGGCGGGCAAGGCCGTCATCCTGGTCTCCAGCGAACTGCCGGAACTGCTCGGACTCTCGGACCGCATCTACGCCCTCGCCTACGGGCGGATCACCGGGCAGCTCCCCGTCGCGGAAGCGACACAGGAGGCGCTCATGTCCCTCATGACAATCGAAAACTCTTCTCCGAAGGAGGCCGCGGCATGAACAACGTGTTCACCGAGGTCAAAGACCTGCTGACCCACAACCTGCGCACTTCAGGCATCTACATCGCATTCGTCGCGATCATCCTGCTGTTCACGATCCTCACCGGGGGGACGCTGCTCAGCCCGGAGAACGTCACGAACATCGTGCTGCAGAACGCGCACATCCTGATCATGGCGCTGGGCATGATCCTGGTGATCGTCGGCGGCCACATCGACCTCTCGGTCGGTTCCGTCCTCGCATTCGCATCCGCAGTCTCCGCAGTGCTCGTCATCCGCATGGGCATGCCGTGGTGGGTCGGCGTGATCGCCGCCATCGTCACCGGGATCGTGGTCGGCGTGTGGCAGGGGTACTGGGTAGCGTACGTCGGGATCCCCGCGTTCATCGTCACTCTGGCCGGCATGCTGCTGTTCCGCGGCCTCACCTGGCTGGTGCTCAACAACGTGTCGCTGTCGCCGTTCCCGACCGACTACCGCGAGGTCGCCAGCGGCTTCCTGGACGGCCCGTTCGGAACGATCACTGTGGGTCAGGGCGAAGGCCTGATGTCCGTCCCGCAGACCGTCGACATCTTCACGCTCGTCATCGGCGTGCTCGCGGTGATCGGTATCGTCGTCTCCTCGCTGCGCAGCCGCCGCACGCGTCAGGGGTACAACCAGACCGTGGAGTCGATGCCGCTGTTCGTGCTGAAGCTCGTGGTCATCTCGGCCGTGCTCCTGGCCTTCGCCTGGGCCCTGGCGTACAACCGCGGCTTCCCGATCGTCCTGATCATCGTCGCGGTGCTCATCCTCATCTATCAGGTGATCGCGAACCGCACGGTCTTCGGTCGCCACGTCTACGCGGTCGGCGGCAATCTGTCGGCCGCCCGGCTCTCCGGTGTCAACGTGCGCAGCGTGAACTTCTGGATCTTCGTGAACATGGGCTTCCTGACCGGTGTCGCCGCAGCGGTGTTCTCCTCGCGCTCCAACGGCGCGCAGCCGGGCATGGGGAACATGTTCGAGCTCGACGTGATCGCGGCGTGCTTCATCGGCGGCGCCTCGACGATGGGTGGAGTCGGACGTGTCGGCGGTGCGCTGGTCGGTGGCCTCGTGATGGCCGTCATGACGAACGGCATGCAGCTGATGGGCGTGCCGCAGTCCAGTCAGCAGATCGTGAAGGGTCTCGTACTGCTGCTGGCAGTGGCGTTCGACATCTACAACAAGCGCCGCGCCGGCACCGTGCGCTGAGCACGTCGGCGAGGAAGGGAGGTCGGAGCGCGTACTGCGGTCCGACGTCCCTGCTCAGGCCGAGATGATCCGGGCGCCCGGTACGGGTCCGTGCACGTGCAGGGCCGTGCGGCCCGTCGCCTCGAGTGAGGCCTGCACGTACTGCGCACTCTCCGGCGTCTCGCACAGGAACGCCACTGTCGGGCCTGAGCCCGAGACGATCCCGCTCAGAGCCCCGGCGTGCAGTCCGTCGCTGATGATGTCATCGAGTGCGGGACGCTCCAGCAGCGCCGGCACCTCGAGATCGTTGAACATGCATGCGGCGAGCGAGTTGGGATCTCCTGCGCGCAGCGCCTGCAGAACCGGGACAGGCACGTCCAGCGACAGCGGCGGGTCATCTGCCAGGGCGCCGTTCTCCGCTCGATGAGTGTCGAGGCGCGCGTAGATCTCCGGTGTCGACAGCCCCTCATCGCTGGGCACGAGCACCCAATCGAAGCGTCCCCTCGCGAGCGCGGGGTTCAGCTGATCCCCGCGCCCCGTGCCGACCGCAGTCCCGCCATGCAGCGCGAACGGCACATCGGCACCGAGGCGGGCGGCGAGTTCATGCAGGCGCTGCGGCGAGAGCCCGGTGCCCCAGAGCGCATCGCACGCGACGAGGGCGGCGGCGGCATCCGCTGATCCCCCGCCCATCCCGCCCGCGACCGGCACGTTCTTGTGCAGTTCGAGGTGCACGCCGCCGGTGTATCCGGTCGCCGACGCGAGTATCTTCGCCGCTCGCATCGCGAGATTGCGGTCATCGACCGGCACAGTGCTCGGGTCCGCGACGCCGAACACGCTCAGCGTGAAGTCATCGGCATCGCGGGCGATGACATCCTCGTAGAGCGATACTGCCTGGAACACCGTCGCGAGTGCGTGATAGCCGTCATCATGGCGCCCGCCGACGCCCAGGTAGACGTTGATCTTCCCCGGGGCGCGCACGTGCACCGCTTCCGAAAATGCGGCGAGGCTCATGCGGATCTCACAGAGCGGACGATGGGGCCCAGAGGTTGACGTCGATGCCGTCGGAGAGGGCATCGATGCGAGCAAGCTCCTCGTCGGTGAGCGCGGGACCGTCGAGCGCCGCGATGTTCTCGTCGAGCTGCTCCGGACGAGACGCGCCGATCAGCGCCGAGGTGACCACCGGGTCGCGCAGCGTCCACAGCAGCGCCAGCTGCGCCAGCGACTGTCCGCGCTCCTTCGCGATCTCGTTGAGGCTGCGGAGGATGCCGAGTCCCTCTGCCGAGAGAGGCTTGTCGGAGAGCGATCGACGCTTCTGCGCGCGCTCCGCTGTGCCGTCTCCGAGGTACTTGTCGGTGAGCAGGCCCTGCGCGAGCGGCGTGAACGCGATCGCGCCCATACCATCGGTGCGCAGCGCGTCGGTGAGACCGCCCTCGATCCAGCGGTTGAGCATCGAATAGGAGGGCTGGTGGATCACGAGCGGCGTGCCGAGCTCGCGGGCGACCTCTGCCGCCTTCGCCGTGCGCTCCGCGCTGTACGAGGAGATGCCGACGTAGAGCGCCTTGCCCTGACGGACCAGCGTGTCGAGCGCCCCGATGGTCTCCTCGATCGGCGTCACCGGGTCGGCGCGGTGCGAGTAGAAGATGTCGACGTAGTCGAGGCCCATCGAGGTGAGCGACTTCTCGGCGCTCGCGAGGAGGTACTTGCGGCTGCCGAAGTTGCCGTACGGGCCGGGCCACATGTCGTAGCCGGCCTTCGACGAGATGATGAGTTCATCGCGGTACGGGCGGAAGTCCTCGGCGAAGATGCGGCCGAAATTCTTCTCCGCTGAGCCGTAAGGAGGACCGTAGTTGTTGGCCAGGTCGAAGTGCGTGATGCCGCGGTCGAAGGCGTGACGCAGCAGCGTGCGCTGGTTGTCGAGCGGGATGTTGTCGCCGAAGTTCCACCACAGACCGAGCGAGATCGGCGGCAGATACAGGCCGGATGCACCGACCTGGCGGTATTCGAAGTTCTTGTACCTGTCCTCCTTCGCCGCATATGGGCGGTGGAGTTCGGCGATGTCGGTGGGGAAGCGCGGCGTGTCAGTCACGCCTCCAGGTTAGCGTCCAGCGCCTCGGCGATTCTCACGAAGTCATCCACCGTCAACTGCTCGCCGCGTGCGGTCGGTGCGACGCCCGCCTTCTCGAGGATCGCGGATGCTTCGGCCGCGGTGCCGCCGAGAACGAGGGAGAGCGCCTGACGCAGCATCTTGCGGCGCTGCTGGAAGGCCGCGTCGACGATGCGGAAGGTGGCCCTGCGCAGCTCTTCGCTGCCGCGCGGCTCCTCGTCGCGCTCGAAGGCGACGAGCACGCTGTCGATGTTCGGCACCGGCCAGAACACCTGCCTGGACACGTTGCCTGCGAGTCGCCACGGTCCGTACCAGGCCGCTTTGACGCTGGGGGCGCCGTAGACCTTGCTGCCGGGAGGAGCCGCGAGGCGCTCTCCGACCTCGGCCTGCACCATCACGACGCCGCGCTTGAGGCTCGGGAACGTCTCCATGAAGTGCAGCAGCACGGGGACGGAGACGTTGTATGGCAGGTTCGCGACCAGCACGGACGGGTCACCGGGAAGCTCTGTGATGCGCAGCGCATCCGCGTCGACCACGATCAGTGCTTCTGACTGGACGCCGTGATCGGCAGCCGTCTGCGCAAGCCGTGCGGCGAGGCGGTGATCGATCTCGACGGCCGTGACGGATGCTCCGGTCTCGAGGATCGCGAGCGTGAGCGAGCCCAGCCCCGGGCCCACCTCGACCACGCGCTCCCCCGCCTGCACCTTGCCGACGTGCACGATCTTGCGAACAGTGTTGGCGTCGACGACGAAGTTCTGTCCGAGCTTCTTCGTGGGTGTGACGTCGAGCTCGGCGGCAAGACGGCGGATCTCGGTGGCGCCGAGCAGCGTGACGGTCATCCTGCCATTGTCCCCCATGCCGGTAATGTGTTCGGGTGCCCGCGCTCGGAGAACTCGTCGCGCCCCGCCGCATGGGCCCCGATTTCCGCTGGCGGCCGCTCCCCTGCTCTATACGACCGAGCATCTGCACATGGGCGCAGTCGGCTATGGGGCACGATCTCGACGACCGTTCGCCAGCGCCTGGTGCCGCATGAGCTGCAGGGCAGAGTCGCGTCGGTGAACATGGTCGGTGTGTTCGGCGGGATGGTGATCGGTCAGGCCCCCGGCGGCGTCATCGCCCAGGTCTGGGGCCTGCCGAGGCCGCGGCGGTCTGAGCCTCAGTCGGCGAACTCTCCGTAGACCTCGAGAGTGTTCGCGGCGACTTGCGCGGCGAGTTCGTCGACAGCGAGGCCGAGCTCTGCGGCCATGAAACGCAGCGTGAGCGGAACCAGGTACGGCGCGTTCGGGCGGCCCCGCAGGGGCACGGGTGTGAGGAATGGCGCATCCGTCTCGACGAGGATGCGATCGAGCGGGGTGACCTGCAGTGCGTCGCGCAGGTTCTGCGCATTCTTGAAGGTGACGTTGCCGGCGAACGAGAGGTAGTAGCCCGCGTTCGCGCAGACCCTGGCCATCGCGTCGTCGCCGGAGAAGCAGTGGAACACCGTGGTCTCGGGCGCCCCGACTCGGGTCAACGTCTCCAGCACGGCGTCGTGCGCGTCGCGATCGTGGATCTGCATGGCGATCGAGTGCTTCTTCGCGAGGGCGATGTGCGCCTCGAACGATTCGAACTGCGGACCGCGTCGCTCCTCCTCGGTGCGGAAGAAGTCCAGCCCGGTCTCACCGATCGCGCGCGTGCGGGGGTGCGCGGCGAGCTCGTCGATCACCCCGATCGCGTGATCCAGCCGCCCGGCCTCGGCGTAGACGGGCGCGTCGTTCGGATGGATCGCGACGGCTGCGAGGACGCGCGGATCGGATGCCGCGGCATCCACCGCCCAGCGGGACGACTCGACGTCGCCCGACGCCTGCACGACGCCGGCGACGCCGACAGCCTCGGCCCTGTCGAGCTGCTCCTGCAGCGTCAGCGGCTCGACGCCGTCGGTGATCTCCAGGTGCGCGTGGTTGTCGTACACCGGCACGGTCAGCGGTTCCGGAGCAGCCGGGTAACGGAGGTCCTTCCGGCCCTCCGCCGCCCGCTCCCGAACGTACTGACTGGGGTTCTCGGTCAAGCCTGCTGCTCCACGCGGGGGAACAGCGGAACAAGCGCGTGAACCCGTGCGCCGGGCTGCAGCACACCCCACGCTCCGGCCGCACGGATCGGCTGCGCCTGCAGCGCGCCGAGGCTCTCGGCAGCACCGAGCGCCGACCACAACTTGTCGGTCGCCTGCGGCATGACCGGCGACAGGAGTACAGCGAGCGCACGAAGGCCCTCTGCACACGTGTACAGCACGGTGCCGAGCCTGCCGCGCTGGTCCTCATCGCGCGCGAGCGCCCAAGGCTCGTTCTCGGTGATGTAGCCGTTCAACGCGTCGACGATCGTCCAGATCGACGAGATCGCCTCGTCGATGCGGAACTGCTCGATCCATCCATCGGCTGCTGTCGCAGCATCCGCCACGATCTTCTGGATCGCGAGATCCTGCTCGGTGTAGTCCGCCGCATCCGGAACGACGCCGTCGAAGTACTTCTCGATCATGGCGACCGTACGCGAGGCGAGGTTGCCGAAGCCGTTCGCGAGCTCGGACTGGTAGCGGGCCGAGAGATCTTCCCAGCTGAACGAGCCGTCCTGTCCGAACGCGATGGCGGAGAGGAAGTAGTAGCGGTACGCGTCGGAGCCGAAGACGTCGGTGATCTCAGTCGGCGCGATGCCGGTGAGCTTCGATTTCGACATCTTCTCGCCACCGACGAGCAGCCAGCCGTGGGCGAAGACGCCCTTGGGCACGTCGACGCCGGCAGCCATCAGCAGCGCCGGCCAGATCACGGCGTGGAAGCGGAGGATGTCCTTGCCTACGACGTGATACGCGGGCCAGCGGCGGGCGAAGGTCTCCTCGTCGGATCCGTAGCCGACGGCAGTCGCGTAATTGAGCAGTGCGTCGACCCACACGTAGATGACGTGCGACTCGTCCCAGGGCAGAGGGATGCCCCAGTCGAAGGTCGAGCGCGAGATGGAGAGATCCTTCAGGCCCTGCGAGACGAACGAGACGACCTCGTTGCGAGCGGAGTGCGGGCGCACGAAGTCGGGCTCGTTCTTGTAGAGCTCGAGCAGGCGGTCCTGGAACTCGCTCAGCTTGAAGAAGTAGTTCTTCTCCTGCAGCAGCTCGAGCGGCTTGGAGTGGATCGCGCAGACCTTCAGGCCCTCGAAGGGTCCGGTGCCGTCGACGATCTCCGACTCTGGCTTGAACTCCTCACAACCCACGCAGTAGAGCGCCTCGTACTCGCCCGCGTAGATGTAGCCCGCGTCGTACAGCCGCTGGAAGAACACCTGCACGTTCTTCTCATGGCGCTCCTGCGTGGTGCGGATGAAGTCGTCGTTGGCGACGTCGAGCGTCTCCAGCAGCGGGAACCAGCTCTCGGTGACGAGCTTGTCCACCCACTCCTGCGGCGTGACGTTGTTCGCCGCTGCGGCGCGGAGCATCTTCTGGCCGTGCTCGTCGGTGCCGGTCAGCATCCAGGTGTCATCGCCGCCGTGGCGGTGCCAACGCGCGAGCGTGTCGACGGCCACCGATGTGTACCCGTGGCCGATGTGGGGCACATCGGAGGGGTAGTAGATGGGCGTGGTGATGTAGAAGGATTCGCCTGAGGGCATGGGGTCAATTCTAGGCCGGTCTGCCGGGGTGGTTACGCGGTCCGGCGACTGCTGTCAGGGCACCGTGATGGCGGATGCTGATCTCGCCGGGCACCCGGTCGCGTTGCTCGGTGGAAGTGATGGTGAAGCCGGCGTCGGTGAGGATCAGCGGAAGCTCGACGGGCGGCGTGTGGATCAGCGAGTACCAGGCGAGGATGCCGCTGCAGGGCCCGCTCAGCGCACGGTCACACTGATGCGATGCCAGCCCTGCGCGCCGTCCGGAGCCGGCGGCGCCGGTGTCGAGGTCTGCGTCTCGCCGTCGGCACTGAGGGCGCGGCATTCGATCTCGTGCGTGCCGGACTCCGCCGTCCACGGCAGGCTCCACTGCACCCAGGTGTCGTCGGAGATCGCCGTGGCGAGTTCCGCGCGCCGCCACTGACCGCCGTCGACGCGCACCTCGACGCCCTCGACACCGACGTGCTGATGCCAGGCCATGCCGGCGATCACCGAGGATCCGGCCTCGACGTCGCGTCCGTCTCTGGGCACGTCGATCCGGGACTGCAGTTTGATGGGCCCGCGCTCCGACCATCCGCGCGACGTCCAGTATGCGCTCGCCCTGTCGAAGCGGGTGACCTCGAGTTCGGTCACCCACTTCGTGGCCGACACGTAGCCGTAGAGGCCTGGGACCACCAGTCGCACAGGGAAGCCGTGCGCGAGCGGGAGCGGCTCGCCGTTCATCCCGACGGCAAGCAGAGAATCTCGGTCATCTGTGAATGCCTCGAGCGGCGTCGATGCGGTGAATCCGTCGATCGAGGTGGAGAGCACCATATCCGCGTCGGCTGACGCACCCGCCCGCGCAAGCAGTTCGCGCACCGGATATCCGAGCCACCTGGCGCTGCCGATGAGGTCGCCGCCGACGGTGTTGGAGACGCAGGCCAGAGTGATGTCACTCTCCTGGAGCGGCAGCGCGAGCAGCTCGTCCCAGGTGAGGACGACCTCCTGATCGACCATGCCGTGCACCCGCAGGCGCCAATCCGCCGGGTCGACCTGCGGCACGACGAGGGCCGTGTCGATGCGATAGAACTCGGTGTTCGGCGTGACGACGGGTGCGAGCCCTTCGATTCCGAGCTCGGCCGCCGCCGGCACGGCCTGTGCCGCGGTCGTCGCGGCGGGCAGCCGCACCGCGGCGCGGGCGGCTTCGACGGTGCGCACGGTCGCGCGTGCAAGGTTTCCGAAGACGAGAGCCGCCGCTCCGAGCGCAGCTGTCGCGCCGGTCCACACCAGGAACTGCCGTCGATCGGGACCGTCCTTCGGCGCTTCCGCCGCAGGGCTCACCCGTTTCATGAGGACGCGCAGGGCGATCGCTCCGGCGGCGCCCGCCACGACAGAAGGCAGCCAGGCCAGAGGATCTCCGTCGGATCGCACCGTCGCCACAACGGCCCCGACGATACCGAGCGTGATGAAGATCGCTGTTCCGACAGGGGGCCGCCACAGCTCGAGCAGCCCCGCTGCGGCGGCGAGTAGAGCGGCGACCAGAGCGATAGCCGTCAGGAGTGCGATCTTGTCCGCCGTGCCGAACAGTTCTATCGCCAGGTCTTTCGCCCAGCTCGGCGCGATGTCGATAAGGCCACCGCCGATCGCCGCGAACGGGCTGGCGGACGGTGCGAGCAGGGATGCCGTCAGTTCACCGAGACCGGCGGCGAACAGCACGGCTGCGACGCCCGCGGCAGCGGCGCGCCATCGGACTCCCGCCACGGATTCTCGCCTCATTCGATGAGCTTACGCGCGGATGGGCTGCGCAGGCTCTGGTATGCCTGTCGCCGTGCGAGGTGCGTACGCTTCGCTCGGAGAATTGCACTATCTTCGGAGCGATTCGGGCGATTCGCTCCGAGCCGAGCGCACTTCTCCGAAGAACGTGCACGGCCCGCGTCGCTCATGGCTTCCGCGCGGCGAGGGCCTGCTGGTAGAGGTCTCGCGAGCTCAGGCCGGTCGCCGCGGCGACCTCCGCGCACGCTTCTTTCAGGCGCATGCCTCCTTCGACGAGCGCCTGCACCTGCGCGCCGGCATCCTCGACCGAGACGTCTTGATGCGGGGCGCCTTCGACGACGACGACGATCTCGCCCTTGACGCCGTTCTCGGCCCACTCCACGAGCTCGGATGCCGTGCCGCGACGCACCTCCTCGTAGAACTTCGTCAGCTCACGGCACACGGCGATACGACGATCCGCACCGAACGCCTCTCCCATGTCGGCAAGCGTCGAGGCGAGGCGGGCGGGAGACTCGAAGAAGACCATGGTGCGCTTCTCACCCGCGACGGACCGGAGCGCCGTCCGCCGCTCCCCCGGTTTGCGGGGCAGGAAGCCCTCGAACGTGAAGCGGTCGGTCGGCAGACCCGAGATCGCGAGCGCCATGAGCACCGCGCTCGGTCCGGGGATCGCAGTCACCGTGACGCCCTGTGCGACCGCTTCCGCGACCAGACCGTAACCGGGGTCGCTGACTGCGGGCATCCCCGCGTCGCTGACGACCACGATGTCCTGCTCGGCGGCGAGGGCGGCGAGTTCGGCTGCCATGTGCTTCTCATTGTGGTCGTGCAGGGCGATCAGGCGCGGTCGATTCTCGATCTGCAACGCGCGAAGCAGGTGCGCCGTGGTGCGGGTGTCTTCGGCAGCGACGATCTCGGCGTTCTCGAGCACCTCGATGAGGCGGCGGGACGCATCGCCGAGGTTTCCGATCGGAGTCGCGGCGAGGATGATCACACGATCAGCTTAGGCGCGCCCCGCCGCTTAGGCTTATGCCGTGACCGCGCCCGTGCCTCTGCTTCCGCCTCCTGCGGAGCGTCTGACCAGGTGGGGCCGGTTGCGCGATCGGATGCTGCTCGATCCCGACTGGAATCGTGTCATCCGCTGGCTCTCTCCGCTGGTGATCACGGCGCTCGCGGCAGTGCTGCGCCTGGCGAACCTCGCGCATCCGAATGTGCTCGCGTTCGACGAGACGTACTACGTCAAGGACGCATGGTCGTTGTGGACCTTGGGCTACGAGGGCACGTGGGGCGATGGCGCGAACGAGGCGTTCCTCACCGGTGACACGACGGCTCTGAGCGGAACCGGCAGCTTCGTCGTGCATCCCCCGCTCGGCAAGTGGATCATCGCGCTCGGCATGGGCGTGTTCGGTGCGGGAGGCAGTGCGGCGTGGCGCCTGGCGGTCGCCCTGATCGGCACCGCCACGGTGCTGCTGGTGTACTTCGTGGCCAAAGAACTCACGCGATCGGTCGTCGCGGCGTCGGTCGCGGGGCTTCTGCTCGCGATCGACGGACTCAGCATCGTGATGAGCCGGATCGCGCTGCTCGACGGCATCCTCACCTTCTTCATCCTGCTCGGTTTCCTTTTCATCCTGTACGACCGCAGGCGCAGCATCCCGCTGGTCGAGAAAGCCGATCCGGATGCCGCGGACCCGCTCTGGGGCAGGGTGATCTGGCGCCGTCCATGGGTGATCGCGGCAGGGGTCGCGCTGGGCGCGGCGTGCGCGGTGAAATGGTCTGGCCTCTACGCGCTGGCCGGTCTCGGGTTGTATCTCGTCATCACGGATGCGCTGGCGCGCCGTCGGGCAGGTGTGCTGTTCTGGCCGACGGATGCCGCGTTCCGACAGGGCGCGGTCTCGTTCGTGCTGCTGGTACCGGCTGCGCTTCTCACGTATCTCGTGAGCTGGACGGGATGGCTGGTGACGGCCGGTGGGTACGATCGCCAGGTCGCCGGGAACCCGCTTGCCGCGCTGTGGAAGTATCACGAGTCGATCTACGGCTTCCATGTCGGACTCAGCAGCGGGCATCCATACGCGAGCCCGGCGTGGCAATGGCCGTTCCTCATCCGTCCGACCGCGGTCTGGGTGGGAGACGATCAGAGCTGCGGCACCGATCACTGCATCTCAGTGGTGTCGTCGGTGCCGAATCCGCTGATCTGGTACGCCGGTGTCGCTGCGGCGATCTTCCTGCTCTACCGGTTCGTGCGCGGGCTCATCCAGCGCAGGCCGATGCCGTGGACATATGCGATACCGCTGGTCGGCCTCGGCGTGACCTACGTGCCGTGGCTGTTGTACCCCGAGCGCACGATCTTCCAGTTCTACACAGTGGTGATGATGCCGTTCCTGGTGCTGGCGCTGGTGCTCGCGCTGCGAGAGATAGCCGGACGCCGCGATGAACCGCTGCACCGCCGGCAGGCAGGAGAGCGCACGGTCATCGTCTTCCTCGTGGTCACGGTGCTCGTCTCTGCGTTCTTCTACCCGGTGTGGGTCGGGATGAACGTGCCGTATGAATTCTGGCTCATCCACAATTGGATGCCGACCTGGGTGTGAGTGCGGGTGTCCAATGTCGGTGGCCTCGACGAACATGGCCGCATGCAGAGGCAGCGACCACACATCGACGAGATCCTTACCGCTTTCCTGAGCGCGCACCTCAAAGGCAAGACGGGTCTGCGTCGCCGACGAATCGCCACGGCCGACGCGCAACTGCGCCGATGCTTGGAAGCTGAGGGGCACCGCATCCTGACGGACGGCGATCGCTCGGTGCTGGACCTCGAACGCGAGATCACTCCCGAAGATGCCTTCGTGCGAACGATGTTCGCCGACGATCTGCTTTTCGGGCTCGGCATCTATGTGTCCGAGCCATGGCTGCTGCCTGACCGGATCGACCGCGGTGTGCAGCTGCGTTTCGCCGAGACGCTCACGACGCAGCTGATCTCCTGGCGGCTGATCGACCAGTGGGACTTCAGCTGCGCGTTGCTCGATCTGCGCGGCTCGATCCGCAGGGCGAAGGCCGCGCAACGAGCGAGCCACCCGGTACCGCCGATCGGGAGGTAGCATCCTTCGCATGGGTGCCCCGACCGGATTCGCTTTCGAGATGCGCGGCGAGGACGTCGTGATCACTCATCATGGCAATCGGGCGACCGTGCTGCGCGGAGCACGGTCAGCGGAATTCCTGTCTGAGGTGGATCGGGGTGATCCGCAACTGCTCATGGCACGCATGACGGGGAACTATCGACGAGGCAACGAGCGGATGGCACGGCAGCACCCGCGCAACCAGTAGCTGCTCGCCCGGGATTCTCACGCCCGGATTTCTCATCCGGGTGCGGGTTGTCGCTGGTGGGGGCTGCGGGTGGGGTGCCAGTGCTGGTGGGGGTCCCACCATGCGGGTCCGCGGACTTCGGGCACGCCATGGTTCATGCGGATCACCCACTCCGTCAGATGCAGGGTGCGGTGATGCCACCAGCACAGCAGCACCCCGTTGTCGGTATGCGTGGGTCCGCCCTGGGCGTGCTCCTGCACGTGATGGACCTCGCACCAGGTCGCTGGGATCGTGCACCCCGGGATCACACATCCGCCGTCTCTCGCGGTGATCGCGCGGCGTTGCAGGGCGTTGAAGATCCGGCCACTGGTCCCGATCGACACGATCCGTCCCCGGTCATCGAACAGGATCCGTTGAATACCGCCCGCGCACCCGGTCTGCAGTGCCGCCGTCAACGGGACCAGGTCACCGGTGTGCCCGATCTGCGCCCACCCGTGCCCCGCGGCAAGATCCGCCGCGGTCGCCGCGACGGTGAGCGTGGGCGCGGCACCACCCAGGTGCGGGAACAGGTCGGTGCGGGCGGCAGTGTTCAGAATCGCCGCCAGCGCATCATGCAGTTTCTGCCCGCGCGTGCGGGTGTCTGTGAAGACGGGGCCGTCAGTCTCTTCGTCGGCGGAGGGTTCGAACCGCACTCCGCTGGTTCCCGACGTTCCTGCGCCTGTCGCTCCGCCGCCCGTCGACGCGTCATCCATGGACGCGTCGCTGATTGACCCGCCGTCCGTTGACCCGCCGTCCATCGACCCGTCACCAATTGCTTCGCCATCCCGGCCCGGGTCGTCCGCCCCGTTCACCTTGGGGTTGAGGAGGCTGTCGATCAGCAGGGCGAGTTGCGCCGCCACTTCGGGCAGCAGGCTACCGCGCACCGGTGCGGCGCCGTCTTTGACCTTCCCGATCGAGAAGTACCGGCCCCGCATCGCCGCTTCTTCCGCCGGCTCCGCCCCATCCGGGTCCAGATACGCGACCATCACCCGCGCCAGCACTCCGAGGTCTTCCGGAAGGGGGATCGGACGCGGCGCCTCACTGTCCGCAGCATCGCCAGTCATCCCGCGGGCGAAGTCCGCGAGCTGCCGGTCGGCTTCGGCCCGGTTCTCGTCACTGATGCGGCGGGCGGACTGCTCGATCGGATCCGTCGCCGCCAACAACCCCGCCAGCCCCAGGCCGCCCTCGACCATCACCTCCCGTAACGCCTGATACCGGGCCGGAAGGAACGCCCCGTCCGTGATCCCGCGGTCTCGCCGCATCAGGCGGGCCGCCCGCACGAGCCGCGTCGCTCCTCGAGTGTCGGTTCCGGTCAGCATCCGCACCAGATCCGCCGGCTTCGCACAGCCGTACCGGGTCGTCATCCGCTCTTCCTTGAGCCCCGCCGACCGGTCACAGATCTGCACGGTCGCCTCGATCTGCACGCCCTCCATGCGACGTTGGATCCGGCCCGACACGGCGAGCAGCTCCGCCGCATCCGCATCCGACAACCCCGGGATCTGCTCCGCATCGAACGCATCGCGCGCCACGGAATCGAGGTCATCCTCGAGTTCCCGAAGCCGAGCAACGATGCTGTTCATACCACCTATTCAACACCGGGTCACCGACATTCCACCCGGCTTTTCACCCTGATCAGAGAACTATTCCGAAGAATATTCTTCGCGCTGCACACACCTGCACACGCTGCAGTTTCAGAAGCCGGCCAAACAACGAAACAGTCGCTTGCATATGATGTTTCATCGGCGTCTTTGAGCTACGTTTCGGGGTCCGAGGATGCTTGCCAGACGAGCCGCAACACGTCGACAACATCCTCAGGATTCGCTCCATCCGCGTCGGCCGCAGCCACGAGGTCTCGAATGTGACGTATGACTGCACCAGAGAGCACCGCGGCCGAGTCGGCAACTCGCGTACCGGCGGCGGTGCGGGTCACGACCAACCCGTCTTGCTCGAGGAGTTTGTATGCTTTCGCCGCGGTTCCGGCGGCGACGCCGAGATCGCTAGCCGTTTGCCTGACCGTCGGGAGCCGCTCACCGGCGCCGAGCTGACCGGAGGCGATGAGCCCACGAAACTGCCGATAGATATCGAGAGCAGGACTGGTCTCGTCGGCTGACGACAGCACCTGCCGGGTAGTCATCGCACAGCCGTTGACTGCGCGGCTCGCACGGCGTGCGTGGCGGATTGCTTGCCTGCTGTCCCCCCGCGAAGCTGACGGATGACGAGAAGCAGCAGCACGAACCCCGCGATCTCGACGACAGGCGCGAGCCAACCAGCGATTGCGGCGAACTCCGCGAATCGCCATGCCATCTCGTAAGTGCCCCGTTGCGGTGTGTCGCCCTGGATCGTCAACTCAGAAGCCGAGCCCGAACTGGCGATGAAGCGCCACGCACCAGCAAGCGAGAGCAGCGCACCGCCAGTCGCGATTCGAACCGCCCCAGTGGCGATTCCTGACCGAGTAGCCTGCTCGGCACCCGCAGTCTCCATACTCAGGAACGGCCGCACCGCATTGCGGTGGAGAGTTGTCACCGTCACGACTGACAGACCGAGGAGGCACACAAGGACAGGCACCCCGTAAGCCCACCCGTAGAACCATTGACGAACTGGGTCGATCGACTCGTTAGGTATCGAGATCTCAAGGTAGATGTATCGCCCCTGATCATCAGGTGATGACGCGATTCCCGCCGCCGTCGTCGTCACCAACAGGGCGACCACAGCCACCGCCGCTCCCACCACACCAGTGCGCGGCCCGAAGCTCGCCCAGGTGCGCCGGACGCCGAGACCGGCGGGCCGTCCGGGACGCCCCGTTCCCCGGAATCTGATCATCGCGAGCAGCACGCCCAGTCCTACCAACGAGACGAAGATCGGGAGTGCGAATCGCCACCAGGAGACGACATCTGCCGTATTCAGAAAGTAACCACGGACGACGTTCTCGGTCATGAAGATGACTATCACGACAAGCGCACACACACCGAGCGCACGACGCTCTCGCGCATACCGCGCATCGACCGCCGTCGCCGCGGCAGCGGAGAGCCTGGACAGACGTTGATCAGTGTTCTGCGGTCGCGTGAAAGTGATGAGCCCTATCGTGATGATCAAGGCGAGCAGCAGCGACACCGCAGGCAAACTGAAAGCGGCGCCCACCAGTCCGATCAAACCGTGGGAGAAGATATTCTGCGACACGTTGTCCCCGCTTCATTCGTTGTGTCACATGTCTATCACAAGTTGTGCCAGAGAGTAAGTACAATCTGGATCACCGCTCCCCGACGAGCTCCGCTGGGTCATCGATCGGTAGCCGGCACACGAACGCCCGGCAGTCGTATGCGAGACCGGACGCCGCATCCTTGCCCTCGAACAGCTCGAAACCGGCATCCGCGAACGCGCGCGCCTGCGCGGGCGTCACGACGGCGATCACGTCCGCATCCACCCCGCGCGAAGCGACGGCGAGGGGCCCTGAACGATCATCGGTGACGACGACCACCTGACGTGGCGGCTCGATGAGGCCCGCGGCCACCGCCAGCAGCGAGCCATGCCCGAACGGGTGCTGCAGAGCGGATGCCGCATGCGTCTGCACCTGCTCCTCAGCCGCCTCCCGGTACCGCGACCCTGCGCCCAGCCGCCAGGCCGCGAGCGCCGCCGCTGCGACTGCCGAGACGCCGGAAGGCAGGTCGCCATCGGTCTGGTCTGGAGCGGATGCCACTCCCTGAGCGGCCAGCACTGGGTCCGCCGCGGCGCCCTCGTCGAGAGCCTCATCGAGAAGATCACGACCTGCCACAGCCCACGACACGTCGCCCGTGGCCACTGCCAGGCTGAAGAGCCCTTCCGCGAGAAGCCCCAGATCCGCAAGCGTCGCGACCGCCGTCGACGCCCTCCCATCCAGGGACGCCCTGACGAGCCGCTCTTCCGGCGAGCGGTTGGTCGACAGTACGAAAGACGCCGCTGCGGCCGCAGCATCCATCAATTCCGGCTTTCCGAGCGCCGCACCCGTCCGCGCGAGAGCTCCGATCGCGAGACCGTTCCATCCCGTGATGACCTTGCCATCGACCGCCGGCGCTTCCATACTCGAGCGGTCCGGGGCGAGGTAGTAGCCACCTTCGCTGCGCTGCCCGTCGATCCACGATTCCGAGTCCTGAGCTGCGCCGAAGGCGCCGCCCTCACGCCGCAAGACCCCGAGCAGGAATGCGACGACGCCCTCGGCCGTCACGAAGTCGCCTTCAGCGACCGCCACATCGAGCAGCTGCGCGTTGTCCGTCAGCATCCGCTCGTAGTGGGGCACGGTCCAATCGCGCTGCGTCGCGTACCGGAAGAAGCCTCCGTCGGAATCGTGCAGAGCGGATGCCGTCATGGCGGCGAGCGCGCGCGTCGCGGCGGCCGCCGCATCTGCCGCCTCACGATGCACGAGCGGGCTCTGCAGGAACCGCAGCGTCGTCGCCACGGGGAACTTCGGCGCCCCACCGAATCCGCCGAACGTCCCGTCCTCGCGGGCGGCGATCGCGGCAGCAGCAGCAGCCACGCCCGCGGACGACGGCAGCGGAGACGGCGTGGTCTCCGCCGCGCTCGCCAGCGCATCGGCCACAGCATCCGCCGATTCGATCGCCTGCTCGCGGCGCAGCGTCCAGGCCTCTCTCACCGCGGCGAGCACATCTCTGAATCCAGGCATGCCGCCACTCGCGGAAGGCGGCCAATACGTGCCGGCGTAGAACGTGCGCCCCTGCGGCGTCGTGAACACGGTCAGCGGCCAGCCGAGATTCTGCGTGAACGCCGACGCCGCGGCCATGTACGCGCCGTCGACATCCGGATGCTCCTCCCGATCGACCTTGACCGCGACGAAGCCGTCGTTGATGAGCGCGGCAGTCTCAGGATTCGAGAAGGACTCGCGCGCCATGACATGACACCAATGGCACGTCGAGTAGCCGATCGAGATCAGCAGCGGTACATCCCGCCGTTGCGCTTCGGCGAACGCCTCCTCACCCCAGGGGAACCAGTCGACCGGGTTGTCGGCGTGCGATCGCAGATAGGGGCTGAGCGTTCCCGCGAGACGATTCGTCATGCGCCCCACGCTACGCCGAGCGGCTCAGACCAGCGCCTCCACCGACCGGGAGGCAGCGTATCCGACCAGCGGCAGCGCACGCTCCGCCGCGAGTGAGATGCGCGCCTGCAGGATCTCGGAGCCGACGACGTACCCGTCGAAGTCGGTGTCACTGGCGTAGACGCCGAGCGGCAGCGTGAGCGCCTGGAAGAACGCGAACAGTGGTCGCAGCTGATGCTCGATGATGAGCGCGTGGCGCTCTCCCCCGCCGGTCGCCGCGAGAAGCACCGGTTTGCCGACCAGCGCGTACTGGCCGACGAAGTCGAACAGATGCTTGAACAGTCCGGTGAACGAGGCACGGTAGACGGGGCTGCCGACGATAAGCAGGTCGGCCTGCTCGATCGCGACCAACTTCTCCTCGACGCTTGCGGGCAGGTGATCGCGCCGCAACGCCCCTGCGAGCGCCGGACCGATCGCGGTGAGCTCGATCAGCTGCACCTCGACCTCGGCGCGCTCGGCGACGGCTGCGGCGATGGCTCGCAGAAGCGCGGTCGTCTTGCTGGGCTCGTGGAGCGAGCCGGAGACGGCGACGATGCGATAAGGAGCGGTCATGCCATAGAACGTACCCATGACGACGCCCCGTGGCGCATGGAGCGACACGGGGCGTCATGTAAGCGTCAGTCGCTCAGTCGAATTCGTTCGGGTGCGTGCCCACGCGACCCGAGCCGTCGAGCGGGTCGAGACCGTCGATCGCAGCGATCTCGGCATCGGTCAGGGTGAAGTCGAACACGTCGAGGTTCTCGCGCAGGCGCTCGGTGCGCACCGACTTCGGGAACACGATGTTCCCCTTCTGCAGGTGCCAGCCCAGCACGACCTGCGCCGGCGTCTTGCCGTGCGCTGCCGCCGCGTCGGCGACCGCGGGTGTGCCGAAGAGGTCGTACTTTCCCTGTCCGAGCGGACCCCACGATTCGATGCGGATGCCGTGGTCGGCAGCCCACGCGACGGTCTCGCGCTGCTGGTACGCCGGGTGCAGCTCGATCTGGTCGACGGCTGGTGTGACGCCGGTCTCGTTCACGACGCGCTCGAGGTGCTCGGCGAGGAAGTTCGAGACGCCGATGCTACGGGTGAGTCCTGCATTGCGCAGCTCGATGAGCTTTGCGAATGCGTGGACGTAGTTATCCTTGCCTGGCGTCGGCCAGTGCACGAGGTACAGGTCGACCTGTTCGAGGCCCAGCTTCTCGAGGCTCTCTGCGATCGCGGCGTTCGGCTCGTCGCCGTCATGCCGGTCGTTCCAGAGCTTGGTCGTGATGAACAGCTCGTCGCGGGCGATGCCGCTCTTCGCGATCGCCGCGCCCACCCCTTCCTCGTTGCCGTAGATGGCCGCGGTGTCGATGTGGCGGTAGCCGATCTCGAGCGCCTCGCTGACCGTGCGCTCGGTGTCTGCCGGCGGCACCTTGAAGACGCCGTAGCCGAGCTGCGGGATGGAGTGTCCGTCGTTGAGAGTCACAGTGGGGATCGTCATGCAACCACCCTACGACCTGTGATGACAGGTCGCCTCGCGCCGCCTCGTCGTCATACGATGGAACGCTATGTCTTCAGCCGATCTCGTGATCACCTATCCCCCGGAACTGCCCGTCAGCGCCGCGAGGGATGAGATCGCCGATGCCATCCGCGACAATCAGGTCGTCGTCGTCGCCGGTGCGACCGGATCGGGCAAGACCACGCAGCTGCCGAAGATCTGTCTCGAACTCGGTCGCACGAACATCGCGCACACCCAGCCGCGCCGACTCGCCGCTCGCACGATCGCCGAGCGCATCGCCGAGGAGCTGCACGTCGAACTCGGCGGAGCCGTCGGATACAAGGTGCGCTTCACCGACAAAGTGTCGGATGCGACGAAGGTCGCGCTGATGACCGACGGCATCCTGCTCAACGAGATCCACCGCGACCGGCTCCTGCGCCGCTACGACACGATCATCATCGACGAGGCGCACGAGCGCTCGCTCAACGTCGACTTCCTGCTCGGGTATCTCACTCGCATCCTTCCCGAGCGCCCGGATCTCAAGGTCATCATCACCTCGGCGACGATCGATCCGGAGAGCTTCGCGAAGCACTTCGCCGCACCGGACGGCACACCGGCACCGGTCATCGAGGTCTCGGGCCGCACCTACCCCGTGGAGATCCGGTACCGCGCGCCGTCCGAGGACGAGACCGAGGACGAGGTCTCGGCGATCGTCACCGCGCTGCGCGAACTCGACCGCGAGGCACCAGGCGATGTGCTCGTGTTCCTCCCCGGCGAGGCCGAGATCAGGGATGCCGCGGATGCCGTGCGAGCGGCATATACGTCGAGCAAGGCTCCCGTCGAGGTGCTTCCGTTGTACGGAAGGCTGTCCGCCGCCGAGCAGCACCGCGTGTTCGAGCCGAGCCGCGTCGCCGGCGTCAGACGCCGCGTCGTCCTCGCCACGAACGTCGCGGAGACGAGCCTCACCGTCCCCGGCATCAAGTACGTCATCGACACCGGCACCGCGCGCGTCTCGCGGTACAGCAACCGCTCGAAGGTGCAGCGACTGCCGATCGAACCCATCTCGCAAGCGTCGGCCAACCAACGCGCGGGTCGAGCAGGCCGCACGAGCGACGGCATCGCCATCCGCCTCTACGGCGAAGACGACTTCGAGAAGCGTGCGGAGTTCACCGAACCCGAGGTGCTGCGCACGTCTCTCGCCTCTGTTGTGCTGCAGATGCTCTCACTCGGGTTCGGTGACATCGCCGCGTTCCCGTTCCTCACACCACCTGATTCGCGCGGCATCAAGGCGGCGTTCGATCTGCTCACCGAGTTGGGGGCGGTCGATCTGAGTCGCGACACCCCGCGCCTCACCCGCATCGGCCGCGACATCGCCCGGATGCCGATCGACCCGCGCTTCGCTCGCATGCTGCTCGAGGCGCAGAACCCTTCGACAGGCTCAGGGACCAGCGTCGTGGAAGACGTGCTCGCCATCGTCGCCGGTCTCACCATCCAGGATGTCCGCGAGCGCCCGTCACAGGAGGCTCCGCAGGCCGTCCGTGACGCCGCCGACCGGATGCACGCGCGTTTCACCGATCCGACGAGCGACTTCCTGGCGACGCTGAACCTGTGGAACCACCTGCGCGAGCAGCAGCGCGAGCTCGGCTCGAGCGCGTTCCGGCGTCTGTGCCGCTCCGAGCACCTGAACTACGTGCGCGTGCGGGAGTGGTTCGACGTGCACCGCCAGCTGCGCTCGCTCGTGAAGGCTCCCAAGGATGCTCGTGGGGATCGGCTTCGACTCCCTTCGGTCGCTCAACCCGTTTCGTCTTCGCGGCCTTCGGCTGCTTCGCTCAACGACCCGCACGTTCCTTCGCGGCCTTCGGCTGCTTCGCTCAACGACCCGCACGAGGTTTCTACGCGGGTCGTTGAGCGAGCCGAAGGCGAGACGAAACGGGTTGAGCGAGGAGCGCAGCGACGAGTCGAAGCGTCCCTTGCGCCACAGGACGGCCACGCCAACGGCGACGCCATCCACCGCGCCCTGCTCGCAGGGCTCCTATCCCAGATCGGCATCCTCGACGAGCGCAATACCAAGACGCCGCCCAAAGGCCAATCGAAGAGTCAGAAGGACCCGAAGCGCCGGATCGCCGAGTATCGGGGTGCGCGCGGCATCCGCTTCTCGATCTTCCCCGGGTCGGGCCTTCGCAAACAGAGCCCGCAGGCCGTCATCGCCGCCGAGATCGTCGAGACCTCTCGCACCTTCGCGCGCACCGTCGCCGCGATCGATCCCGCGTGGGCCGAGTCGCTCGCCGGCGACCTCGCCAAGAGGCAGGTCTCCGAACCGCACTGGTCGAAGGATGCCGGTGCCGCCGTCGCCTTCGAGAAGGTCACTCTGTTCGGCGTCGAGATCATCCAGCGGCGGCGCATCCAGTTCGCCCGCATCGACCGCGCTGCCTCCCGCGAGCTGTTCGTGCGGCACGCGCTGGTCGAGGGCGAATGGGATCCTACACAGCTAGACAAGCGGGTCAGCGCGTTCTGGCGCAGCAACGGCGAACTGCGCAAGCGCCTGGAGAAGCTCGAGGAACGGGAGCGCAGACGCGACATCCTCGCCGGCGACGAAGAGGTGTTCCGCTTCTACGACGAGCGGATCCCCGCCGCGGTCTTCGACGTGCGCTCGTTCGAGAAGTGGTGGCGTGAGACGCTGCAGCAGACGCCGAAGCTGCTCGTCATGCGCGAGAGCGACATGCTTGACGACCGGTCCCTGAGCCTGTCGAAGGGCCGCGCAGAACAGAACGACTTCCCCACCCGGTGGACGCAGGGCGACCAGGTGCTCGGACTCGCCTACCGCTTCGAGCCGGGCGCTCCGGATGACGGCGTCAGCGTCGTCGTACCCCTCGCGCTGCTGGCACAGGTCGAGAATCGAGGCTTCGACTGGCAGGTGCCCGGGCTGCGCGCAGACCTCGTCACCGCCCTGCTGCGCGCGCTGCCGAAAGCGATCCGCAGGCACGTCGTGCCTGCCGCCGACTGGGCAGACAAGTTCGGGGCGACTCTCGCCGAAGAGGGGCCGGAGAACCATGGCGGACGACCACCGCGATCGCTGAAGGAGGCACTGGCGCGGATGATCCAGCCGCTGGCGAATCAGCCGGTGTCTGCCGCCGACTTCGACGACGAGCGCGTGCCAGGGCACCTGCGCATGAACTTCCGGGCGGTCGACGAGCGCGGCCGGGTCGCCGGATCTGCTCGCGATCTCGGCGAATTGCAGACTTCGCTCTCGGATCGCGCTCGCTCCAGCGTCGCGCGCTCGATCGCCAGGCCCGAGAGAAGCAGAGGGCGACCGGATGCTCAGGCCGTGGCGGCAGCATCCGCCCTTCGACAGGCTCAGGGATCAGGGTTCGCGGAACAGGACGGCCTGACGAGCTGGACGTTCGGCGAACTCGCCGAGGTGCTCGACACCAAGGTCGCGGGCGGCGTCGTGCGCGGTTACCCGGCGATCGTCGATCAGGGCAAGACGGTCTCGGTGCGCGTCGAGGCGACGGCGGATGCCGCAACCGCAGCCACGCGCAACGGCGTGCTGCGCCTGATGCTGCTGAATGTGCCCTCCCCTGCGTCGTACGTGCAGGAGCACCTCACCTCGCAGGAGAAGCTGGCACTCGCCGCGTCACCGTACTCATCAGCCGCCACCCTGATCGAAGATGCCAGGGCCGCCGTTGTGCGCGCCGCACTGCCCGCCGAGCCGATCCGCACCGAAGCGCAGTTCACCGCCGCGCGGGACGCCGTGAACGCGACGCTCGTGGACCAGTTGTTCGCCGCCGTCTCACTCGTCGCACGCATTCTCACGAAGTCCCGTGAAGTCGAGCGCGGCATCAAGTCGGAGAACTCGCTCGCCCTGCTCGGTCCGCTGAACGACATCCGGTCGCAGTTGAGCGCGCTGCTGCATCCCGGGTTCATCTCGGCGACCGGTGCCGAGCGCCTCACGCACATCCCCCGGTATCTCGATGGCATGCTCGATCGACTGAAGACGCTGTCGAACGAACCGGGCAAGGATCGCACCCGGATGACCGAGTACGAGCGGGTCGCGAAGGCATTCGAGGATGCCGGGGGCACGATCCCTCTCCAGGCAGATGCCGCTCCTTCCCTGGTGGAGGCGCGCTGGCTGCTGGAGGAATATCGGATCAGCGTGTTCGCACAGCGCCTCGGCACCGCGCAACCCGTCTCGCCGCAGCGCATCCAGAAGCTGCTGAGCGCGCGCTGAGCGCAGTCCCCGCCGATGGAGCGGTAGCCTGGCGGCATGGCTCGCGCGATCGTCTACACAGAACTCGGCTCCCCTGACGTCCTCCAGCTCGTGGATATCCCCGACCCCGTTGCCGGCCCCGGCCAGGTCGTCGTGCGGGTCGAGGCCGCCGGCGTCAATCCGCTCGATGCGAAACGGCGCAGCGGCAAGCGCCCCATGCCGCCGATCACCGAGCCTCGCCGGGTCGGCTTCGATGGCGCCGGCGTCATCGACTCCGTCGGCGATGATGTGACGGAGTTCGCGGTCGGGGACCGCGTCGCATTCGGTGGCGCCGACGGCAGCTACGCGACGCTTCTCGTCGTGCAGGTCGAGAATCTCCATACATTGCCGGATGCCGTCACCGCTGCCGAAGGCGCGGCCCTCAGCATTCCGGTCGGAACCGCGTACCAGTGCCTGCGCTCACTGCAGGTCGGCGACGGCGACACCCTGCTGATCCATGCCGGATCCGGAGCGGTCGGACAGGCCGCGATCCAGTTCGCCGTCGCGTGGGGTGCGAGCGTCATCGCCACCGGCAGTCCAGAGCGTCACGAGCAGTTGCGCGAGCTCGGCGCGATCCCCGTCGCCTACGGCGATGGCCTGGTCGATCGTGTCCGCACTGCGGCGCCGAACGGCGTGACCGTGGTGCTGGACTGCATCGGCACCGACGAGGCGATCGAGGTGTCGAAGGAGCTGGTCGCCGACCACGACCGCATCGCGACCATCGTGCGCGGACCGGATGCCGAGAGCCTCGGCATCCGCGCCTTCAGCGGCGGCTCACCCATTCCTCTCACGAAGCAGGAGCTCGCCTGGCGCGAAGAGGGTGTGCGTGTCGCGATCGACCTCATCGCGAGCGGCGACTTCCAGGTGGAGCTCGGCGCTGAGCTGCCCCTTAGCGAAGCGGCCGAAGCCCATCGACTCATCGAAGCTCATCAGGCACGCGGCAAGATCACACTGGTGCCGTGATCTGCCGTTCCGCCGGCTCCTGCTCCCAGCGCTGCGACCACTGCACCAAGGGGTGAAGTATCCCGATCAGTTCACTCCCTGCCGGCGTCAGCCGGTAGAGGATCTGCACGGGAACGCTGGGAACGACCTCACGGGCCACCAGCCCGTGCGACTCGAGCTCGCGCAGACGGGCGGCCAGAAGGCGATCCGAGAGCCCCTCGACCGAACCGAGGATGGCCGAGAACCGCTCCGCACCCCGGGCCAACGCCAGAAGGATCGCAGCGTTCCACTTCTTACCGGCGAGTTCCGCTGACCGGCGGAACAGCCGGCACAGCTCGTCATCGATGTGCTGCGGGTCCATGTGCGTCTCCTGACTTACTTATAGTAAGCAGCTTATCACCGACTCGGATGAGAGGCACCGATCCCCGAGACTGGAGTGACAGGTCTTGAGCAGACAGATGAGGAGCCACGGTGACGACGATTGCAATCCTGGGTGTCGGCAGAGTCGGATCGGCGGTCGCACGGACAGCCCTGCGAGCGGGCTTCGACGTGCACGTCGCCGGCTCCGGCGCCGCCGATGACATATCCCTGCTGACCGAGATCGTCATCCCGGGTGCAGTACCGATGACGACCTCCGATGCCGTCCACGACGCAGACATCGTCATCGTTGCAGTGCCGTTGCACAAACACCGCTCGATCGACCCTGCACCCTTGGCGGGGAAAGTGGTCGTCGACGCGATGAACTGGTGGGCACCCGTAGACGGCGAGAGCGACGAGTCCGATCACGACGCCGTGAAGACGAGCGAGGTGGTCGCGCGGCACTTCGCCGGCGCCCGGCTCGTGAAGTCACTCAATCACATCGGGTACCACGAGCTCGAAGAGCACGGGGCGGAAACCGGCGCGCCCGATCGCCGGGCTCTGGCCGTGGCCGGCGACGACGACGCCGCCGCGCGGGTGGTGATGGCCATGATCGATCGCCTCGGCTTCGACCCCGTCTACTCCGGTCCGCTGCACACCGGCCGCAACTTCGGTCCGGGCACCCGCATCTTCAACAGCATCCTGACTCGCGATGAGCTCGAGGCCGCTCTCACGTCCCGCGAACTCGCAGCCTGAACCCCCGACCATCATCACAGAGGAGATCACCATGCAACTCGGCGCCTACAGCTTCGGAGACACACAGCGCAACGTCGACGGCACGCTTCGCTCGACGTCCGAGGCGATCGCGAACCTCTTCGAGGCGATCGTCATCGCCGACCGAGCGGGACTCGACTACTTCGCGGTCGGCGAGCATCACACCGCCGAGATGCCGGCGTCTTCTCCGGGCGCGATGATCGCCGCCGCCGCGGGCGCGACGTCGCAGATTCGCCTCGGCTCCGGCGTCAGTGTGATCAGCACCGACGATCCAGTCAGGGTCTTCCAGCAGTTCGCCACCGCCGATGCGATCTCCGGCGGCCGGGTGGAGATCACCGCTGGCCGCGGCTCGTCCGTCGAATCGTTCCCACTGTTCGGCTACGACCTGCGCGACTACGACCGCCTGTACGAGGAGAAACTCGATCTGCTGATGCGGATCAACGCCTCTGATCGGGTCACGTGGCAGGGCACCGTGCGTCCCGATATCGAAGACCTTGTCGTCGTGCCGAGGCCGACACACGGGTCTCTGCCGATCTGGCTCGGCACCGGCGGCAGCGCGCCGTCCTCGGCGCGCGCGGGTCGTCTCGGCCTGCCGATCAGTTACGGGATCATCGGCGGCGCGCCGCACCGCTTCGCTCCCCTCGCCGAACTCTACCGTGCGAGCGCCGCCAAAGCAGGGCACACCGGCACCGATATCAAGGTGTCCGTCGCCGCCCTCGGCCTGATCGCGCCGACCAAGACCGAAGCGCTCGAGCGGTTCTACCCGGGCTGGCGGAAGCTGAATGAGTCGATGGCCGTGGCACGCGGCTGGGCGACGCCGAGCGACGACGACTATTACGCTCAGGCCCACGCGCCGGGCGCCTACTACGTCGGCGACCCTGACGACGTCGCCGAGCGCATCGTCCACCTGCACGGATTCATGGGGCACATGCGCCACTTCCTGCAGATGGACCTCGGTGGACTCCCCCAGGAGCATCTGCTCGAGTCGATCACGCTGCTGGCCACCGAGGTGAAGCCGCGCGTGGAGCGGCTCCTGGCCAGAGCCGCGTGAGTCGTCGAACGCGTCAGGCGACCTGCCGTGCACGGTCTTCGTCGCGCAGGCGTGCACCCTCGCGGAGCGCCGGCACCAGTTCCTTGCCCCAGTCGCGCACGTCGCCCAGAGGGTCGAAGCCGCGGATCAGGAATCGCGTGACACCCAGGTCGTAGTACTTCAGCAGCGCTTCGGCGACCTGCTCTGGCGTCCCGACGGGCGCTGTCGAGTTGCCGGACGGGCCGGTGAGCCTCGTGATGCCGGTCCACAGCCGCTCGTCGTGCACGTCGCCGCGTTGCGCGATCTGCTGCAGACGATCCGCCGACACGGCATTGCGCTCCTGCCCACGCGACCGGGCGAATGACAGCGTGTTCCCGTTGTTCTGCGACGCGATCAACTCTTCGGTCTCGGTGTAGATCCGCTCAGCCTTCGCCCATGCCTCGTCCTCGGTGTCCGCGATGATCGGGCGCGTCGACAAACTGAACTCGATCGTCCGACCCTCTTTCGCTGCGGCGGCGCGGATCGTGCGGATGTGCTCTGCCACCTCGGCGAGCGGCTCGCCGAACAGCATGTACACGTCGGCGTTCTTCGCGCCGACCTCGACCGCGCCGCCGGAGAGTCCTCCGAAGAAGATCGGTATCCCGGCATCCGTCGCCGGCTTCGCCGCCGAGTACGCGCCCTCGAAACGATAGAACTCGCCGTCGTGGTCGAAGGGCTCGTCTTCGGTCAGGGTCTTGCGCAGCACGTCGATGAACTCCCCGGTGCGGCGGTACCGGTCCTGTTTCTCGCTGTAGTCCCCATCGCGGCGCTGATCCGCTTCGCTGCCACCGGTGATGTGGTGGATCGCCACCCGCCCACCACCCGTGAGATGGTCGAGCGTCGCGAGCTTGCGGGCGACGACGGTCGGCGGCACGAAGCCGGGGCGGTGCGCGATCAGCACCTTCAACCGCTCTGTGGAATGCAGCGCCGCCGATGCCACGGCGAAGCCGTCTGGCGAGCTCGCACTGTATCCGATGAGCACACGATCGAACCCGGCCTCCTCGTGGGCCCGCGAGAATTCGCGCACATAGGCAGGATCGACGACGGGTCCCGAGAGCGCCTTGGACTCCGACCCTGCGGTCGTGGCGATCATTCCGAGAATTTCGATGGGCATGTCAGCAGCTCCAGTGTTCAGGGACGGTTGGCGGATGGCGTGTGGATGAGAGGGACGGATTCGATGAGGCGCTTGGTGTACGGATGCTCCGGATGGGCGACCACGCGTCTGGTCGGGCCATCCTCGACGATGCGACCGCGGTTAAGCACCACGAGCCGATCGCTCATCGCCGCGAGCGAGCCGATGTCATGCGAGATCACGAGCATCGCCAGTTCGCTCCCGCGCTGGTCGCGTAGCGCGATGAGCGCCTGCACGACGCGGTCGCGGCTTGCGGCGTCGAGCGCACTGACCGGTTCGTCGAGCACGAGCAGACGAGGCTCCACCACGAGAGCCCTGGCGATCGCGGCGCGCTGGCGCTGGCCACCGGAGAGACCGGAAGGCAGCCGGGATATGAGCTCCTCGTCGAGCCCGACGGCGTCGAGTGCCGCGGCGCGGCGGCGCGCGGCATCCGCTGCGGGCACCCTGGCGATCCGCAACCCCTCCACGATGGAATCGGCGACGGTGACGGCCGGATCCAACGAACGCAGTGGATCCTGGAAGACGTACTGCGCCTCGCCCAAGCGACGCCAGGCTCGCAGCGCCGCACCGCGCAGGCGTGTGACATCTCGCCCTGCCACACTCACGCGCCCTGCGGCAGGCGCCACAGCTCGAAGGATCGTGCGCGCGAGCGTCGTCTTGCCGGAGCCGGATTCACCGACGACGCCGACGACCTCACCTGGCCGGACCGTCAGCGACACGTCTTCGAGCACGCGCACCCGGCCGTAATCGACCGAGACGCCGTGCAGTTCGAGCACCGGTTCATCGCCGCTCATCCGAGATACCTCTCCAGTCCGTATGCGGCATGCGCCGACAGCAGCTCGCGCGTGTAAGGGTGCCCCGGCGCGCGCAGCACGCGCGACGTCGCTCCTGCTTCGACGACCCGGCCGTCACGGAACACCTGAACCCGTTCGCAGACCTGCGAGACGACGGCGAGGTCGTGCGAGACCAGGATGAGCGCGAGGTCGCGTTCGACCCGCAGCCGCTTCAGCAGTTCGAGCAGTTCGGCCTGCACGGTGACATCCAACGCGGTCGTCGCCTCATCGGCGATGAGCACAGCAGGGTCCGCCGCGAGCGCCATCGCGATGAGTACGCGCTGCAGCATCCCTCCGCTGAGCTCGGCGACGCGCTGGCGCAGCACGAGGTCGACGCGGCGGATGCCGAGATCGTCGAGCAGTTCACGAGCGCGTTCGCGCGTCTGCCTCCTCGGAACCCCTGCGGTGATGCGCAGCGTCTCCTCGAGCTGGGCGCCGACCGGGATCGCCGGATGGAGGAACGACGCAGGGTCCTGGAACACGGCGGCCACGTGTGTGCCGCGCAGCCGTCGCCACTGCTTCTCCGACGCATGCGTGAGATCCTGACCGTCGATCGCGACCGTACCTCCGGTCACGGCGAGACCCGCCGGAAGGATGCCGAGAAGAGCGCGGCAGGTGAGCGTCTTGCCGCTGCCGGACTCGCCGACGATGCCGACAGCCTCCCCCGGTCTCACCGAGACCGACACGCCGTGCACGAGCTCAGTGCCATCGGATGCCGAGATCACCAGGTTGTCGGCCGAAGCCACCGCACGTCTGACCAGAGAGCTCTCGTCGAAGGACGGCGGGAGCAGGCGGGAATCCGACCCATGCGTGTTACGCCCGGCGGAGGTTGTTGCATGTGACGGAGGTTCTGCCGGAAATGCTCCGTCAGATGCAACAACGTCCGTCAGACGCAACGGCGCGACGGCGGCCCGGCGTCGATCTTCAGACATGGGCGACCTCCTTGCGTGCGGGGCGTGCGGTCACGGCATCCGCTCCGAGCACATCGCGGGCCGCGTCCGCGAGCAGGTTCAGCGCGCCGACTGTGATGATGATGGCGAGCGCAGGCGCCACCGGACCGAACGGCCGCTGGCCGAGATAGCCGAGATCGCTCGAGAGCATCCCGCCCCAGGTCGGCGCCGGCGGCTGCACGCCGATGCCGAGAAAGGTGAGCGAGGCGACTGCGAGCAGCGCTCCGCCCAGCGCGGAGACCGAAGCGACAATGAGATTCGGTGCGACCTGACGCCACACGTGCCGACGCAGCACCCACCACGCCGATGCGCCGAGGAACATGGCCGCCTCGACGTACTGCGAGTCGCGTACCCGCAGCGTCGCCGCACGCGCGATGCGGAAGAAGCTCGGTGCGATCAGGATGCCGATCGCCAGCGTCGCCTGGACGAGGCCGTTGCCGAGCAGCGCTGCGAACACGATCGCGAACAGGATGAACGGCAGCGACAGCAGGGCGTCCACGACGCGCAGCGAGAGCCATTCGCCGGCCCTGGGTGCGAAGGCGCTGAGAGCGCCGGGCACTGCTCCGACCACGAGTCCGATGAGAGCCGCTCCGAGAGCGCTCAGCAGCGAGGCCGGCGCCGCTGCGAGGAGCCTCGAGAGCACGTCGCGGCCGAGATAGTCAGTACCGAGCACGTGCGCGAGCGACGAATCCTGCAGGGCGTTCGCGGTGTCCTGCCCGAGTGGATCGTACGGCGCCAGCGCGGGGCCGGCGACCGCGATCACGGACACGGCGATGATGACGAGGATCGCGATGCGCACGGTCCATCCGGCTGCCCACAGGCGTGCAAGGGCGTTCATGCAGCGCTCCGATCGGTGCCGCCGGCGCGGGCGATGACGAGGTTGATGATCACGCCGATGACGATGACCATCGCGATCGTGATGAGCAGCACGCCCTGCACGACGGGGACGTCGCCCTGCAGCGCTGCGCGGTTGGCAAGCTGCCCGAGTCCTGGCATTCCGAAGATCACCTCGGTGATCACTGCTCCCCCGACGAGCCGGGGAGCGTGCACGCCCAGCACCGACAACGCGGGGGTCGACGCGATGGGCAGCGCGTGCCTGAGCACGATCCGGCCCGGGCCGAGACCGTGCACGCGGGCGCCGATGATGAAGTTCTCCTGCAGCGTGCCGACCAGCGATGTGCGCAGCTGCCTGGCGATGTCGGCGCCGGCATCCAGGCTCAATGCGAGAGCCGGCAGCACGAGGCACAGCAGCCAGCCGCCCAGATCCCGCTCCGGCGGCACGTATCCCGCGACGGGGAAGATCGGGATCGCGTAGGCGAACAGCAGGATGAGCGCGATCGCCGCGACGAATGCGGGGACGGTCGCCGACACGGTGGTCAGCAGGGTCACGGCGCGGTCGACGATACCGCCGCGGTTCGTGGCGGCGAGGAGGCCTCCCGCGAATCCGAACACCAGCGCGAGCAGGATCGCTCCACTGGCGATCGACAGGCTCACCGGGAACGCCTGCGCGATGCTGTCCGCCACGGGGATGGTCGTGAACCAGCTCGCCCCCAGGTCGCCGGTCACCGCGCCGGAGATCCAGTCGAGGTAGCGCACCAGGAACGGACGGTCGAGCCCGAAGACGTGATTGAGTCGATCGATGTCCTCCTGAGTGGCGACCTCACCCAGCGCGACCGCTGCCGGGTTGGATCCGCTCGCAGCCCCCAGCGCGAAGGTGGCGAAGGTTGCGAGCACGAAGACCGTGACCGCCGTCCCGAGCGTGGTGAGCACGGAGCCCATCAGCCCTCGACCTTCACGTCTTCCCAGCGCTGCACATCGAGCCAGTGCCGGATGCCGGTGATGTTGTCGGGATGGATGAGGATGCGCGGCCAGCTGAACAGGAAAGTGTTCGGCTGCAGCTTCACCCCGACCTCGACGGCGTCCTGGATGGTCTCGGCATACGCGGGGTCGTCAGTCGGTGTGGCGCGCGCCTTGTCGATCGCCGCCGTGAGCTCCGCCGGCGTCTGGCGACCGAGGTTCATCAGTCCTTCCGGCCCGTAGAGCACTTCGAGCGCCTGCAGCGGCGACTGGCGACCCGAATAGCTGTCGAGCACGAACGGGAAAGTGCGCTGCACGTAATTCTGCGAGATCGCGGCGCCGGCCTGCATGTTCAGCGTGACGCGGATGCCCGCTTCGGCCCACTGCGCCTGCAGCAGTTCGGCGAGCGCCGTGTCGTCCTCGCCGAGTGTGAGCGTGATGTCGATGCCGTCCGGGTAGCCTGCCTCGGCGAGCAGTTCCTGCGCGGTTTCGACATCGTAAGGATAAAGATCGTCCAGCTCCTCACTGTGCGCCACGTAGCCGTCCGGGAACGGCTGCCAGTTCGCGGTGCCGCTCCCGAAGTACGTCGAATCGATCAGCGCCTGACGATCGGTGGCATGGCTGATCGCCTGCAGCACCCTCTGATCGTCGAACGGTGCCACCGTGCCGTTGACATCCAGGGCCCTGACCGTGAGCGCCTTGATCTCCTCGATGTCGAGACCGGCGGATGCCGCGGCCTCCGCCTGTGAAGCCGGGATGATCGCGACATCCCACTGCCCGGTCTTCACGCCGGCGACCGCGGTCGCGTCGTCTGCGACCGGGACGACGGACAGATCGTCGATGAAGATGTGATCGGCGTTCCAGTACTCGTCATTCTTCTCGAGCGTCGCGCGCGCATTCGGCACGTACTCGGTCAACGCGAAGGGGCCGGCCCCCTCTGGCTGCGTCGCGAGAGTGGTGACGTCGTCGAAAGCCGCCGGGTTCACGATGAATCCGGTCTTGCCGGCGAACAGGTACGGCACCTGATAGTCGGCCTGGTCGAGATACACAGTCACGGTGCGTTCGTCGACGGCGTCGACTGCTGTGATGATCCGCAGCTGTCCGGCCAGGGTGGAGTTCTCCTGGTCTCGCCCGCGCTCGAGGTTGAGCTTCACGGCCTCTGCCGTGACCGCGGTGCCGTCGCTGAACGCGGCGTCCTCGCGCAGGTAGAACGTGATCGCTGTGCCATCGGCGTTGTACTCCCACGACTCGGCCAATCCCGGCACAGGCTCGCCTTCGGTGTCGAGCTGCGTGAGCCCGTCGTACACGAGCGCCAGTGCGTGCGTATCCCAGCCGGCGGTGGAGGTCACCGGGTCCCAGCTGGTGGGCAGGTTCCAGCCCCAGGTGAGCGAGGTGGTACCGCTGCCGTCGTCGGCGGGGGCCTGAGACGCGGCGCATCCGGTGAACGCGAGGGCTGCGACGCTGAGAGCGGCAAGTGACGCGAAGGGGTGTCGTGAAGTCATGGATGTGAAAGTAGAAGGCTGCGAAGCCGCGAACCAGCAGCACCGATGCGGGACGACACAGACTGCAACAGTTCGACACATGCATGTCGCCAGCACCCTTTCAACGCTCACTATGGACGCATGACCACGAGTTCCCCCGCTGCCCTGTGGACGCCCCCAGCCCGTGTGAGAGGCGTTCTCGCCGTCGTCACCGGTCGCGGCGAACGCGCGCCCGTGTACGAGCGTTTCGGCAGGCGCCTCAGCGCCGACGGCTACACGGTGGCGGTTTTCGAAGCGGATGCCGACGCGGCGGCGACCTGGCTCGCCGGAATCGACGACCTGCCGACGGTACTGGTCGGCTCCGACACCGGCGCGGCGGCCGTTCTGCGCGTGCTCTCCCAGGGAGAGACGCCCGACGGTGCGATCGTCGCCGGCACACCGGTCGAGGTCGACGGCGCCGATGAGCCGACCGACGAGCAGCGCACCGCGTGCCCCGTCCATCTCGGCGTGCTCGGCACGGCCGAATCGCGCACTGCCAGCGCGAGCGTCGAACGGGCGCCGGCCGCACCCGACCTCGCGGCGATCGCCGTGCCCATCCTCGCGTTCCACGGATCCGCGGACGCGGTCTCCCCCATCGCCGAGGCCGGCGCGCTGCTGAGCGCGGTGCCCGACCTCGAACTGATCGAGACCGTCGACGGCCTGCACGACGCACTGAACGACCAGTCGCATCGCAGCGTCGCGGCGTCCATCGTGCTGTGGCTCGAGCGGCTGCGCGGCGGCGACGTGCACGCCCCTGTCGTGCGGCCCCTTCGGCAGGCTCAGGGAGCGGTGGGGGCGTCCGCCGCATGACCGCCTTCGCGACGCAGCAGGTGCAGGGCGGTTACACGACCGGCGTCCCGCAGAACAGCGCGGTTCCGCCGATCTATCAGACCGCCGCCTACGAGTTCGCCTCGCTCGCCGACGCCGCCGACCTGTTCGCGCTGCGACGGGCAGGGAACCTGTACAGCCGCAACGCCAGCCCCACCCAGCAGGTGCTCGAAGAGCGCGTCGCCGCACTGGAGGGCGGCTCATCCGCGGTCGCGGTCGCGTCGGGCCAGGCGGCCGTCGCTGTCACCTTGATGGCGCTGGTCGGCCCTGGCGGTCACATCGTGTCGGCGAACCAGCTGTACGGCGGCACCGTCGACCTGTTCCAGGACACTTTCGACGACTTCGGCATCGCGGTGACGTTCGTCGACCAGGACGACGCGGAAGCGTGGCGCGCCGCGATCCGCCCGAGCACGCGCGCGCTGTTCGCGGAATCGGTCGCCAATCCGATCGCCCAGGTGCTCGACTTCCGTCTCGTCGCCGATATCGCCCATGCCGCCGGTGTTCCGCTGGTGATCGACAACACGGTCGGCACGCCGTACCTGATCCGCCCCGGCGAGTACGGCGCCGACTTCGTCGTGCACTCCGCGACCAAGTTCCTCTCCGGCCACGGCACATCGCTCGGCGGCGTCGTGGTCGATCAGGGGTCATTCGACTTCGGCGCGCAGCCCGAGCGGTGGCCGCAGTTCACGGCACCGTACCCGCGGTTCGGCGAACTCGTGCTGTGGGAGCGCTTCGGGATCGGACAGGCGTTCGCGGCTCTGGTGAAGTCCAAGTACGTGCACGATCTCGGGCCGTCCCTCTCGCCGTTCAACGCGTGGCAGATCCTCCAGGGCATCGAGACGCTCGACCTGAGGGTTTCGCGTCAGAGCGCGACAGCGCTGACGATCGCCGAGCACCTGGCGCAGCATCCGAAGGTGGCCGCCGTCCACCACCCCGGACTCGCCGGCAACCGCTGGCACGCGCTCGCCGAACGCTACCTGCCGCGGGGTGCGCCGTCTGTGCTCTCGTTCGATCTCGCGGGTGTCGAGGATGCCGGGGCTCAGGCCCGCGTCGCTCAGGTGGTCGATTCCCTCGAGGTCTTCCGCCTGGTCGCGAACATCGGCGATGCCCGCAGCCTCGTCTCGCATCCGGCGTCGATGACGCATTCGCACCTGAACGCCGCCCAGCGCGCCGCCGCGGGCATCTCACTGAACACCATCCGCCTGAGCGCCGGTCTGGAAGATCCCGCCGACCTCATCGCCGACCTCGACCGCGCGCTCGCGCACATCTGAGCATCGCCCTCACCCGCAGCGCCACGCGGCGCACCCGACCAGGAGACATCATGAGCATCAATCTCGGATACTGGACACCCGTATACGGCGGATTCCTGCGCAACGTCACTGACGAGGGGCGGATGGCCGCGACGTGGGAGCACATCCGCGAGGTCTCGGTGAAGGCCGACCTGCTCGGCTTCCACACCACGCTCGTGCCGGAGTTGTATCTCAACGACCGCAAGGGCGTCGAGGCGCCGAGCCTGGAGGCGTGGTCGCTGTCGGCCGCGATCCTCGCCGTCACGGATCGCCTTCGCGTGATGACAGCCGTACGCCCCGGCTTCCACCTGCCCGCGGTGCTCGCCAAAACGGTCAGCACGCTCGACAGCATCGCGCCGGGACGGGTGTCGTTGAACGTCGTGGCCGCGTGGTGGGCAGAGGAGGCCCGGCAGTTCGGCGGCAACTTCCCCGCGCACGACGAGCGGTACACGCAGGCGAAGGAGTTCGTCGAGGTTCTGAACGGGCTGTGGGAGCAGACGCCGTTCTCGTACGCGGGCGATCACTACGAGTTCGAGCGCACGATCGTCGAGCCGAAGCCGCAGGTGCACCCCGTGGTCTTCGCCGGCGGCGAGAGCGATTCCGGACGTGAAGCCATCGCCGACTTCGCCGACGCGTACGTCATGCACGGCGGAACGCTCGACGAGGTGCGCAGCAACGTCGCGGACATGAACGCCCGCTCGGAGCGGATCCATGGTCGTCCTATCGCCGAGTTCGGGATGCCGGCGTACGTCATCGTGCGAGACACCGAGGCGGAGGCGCAGCGCGAGCTCGACCGGATCACGACGGTGGATCCCGACTCGCCCGGCTACGCATCCTTCGAGGAGTTCACCCGTCATTCGAACCTGTCGCTCGAGCTCAGTCGCCGGGAGTACTCGGTCGGCACGCGGGGGCTGCGCCCGAACCTCGTCGGCACCGCCGAGCAGGTCGCCGAGCGCATCAACGACTACGCCGAGGCCGGCATCACGCTGCTGCTGATCCAGGCATCGCCGCTGGACGAGGAGCTCGAGCGCATCGCCGAGCAGGTCTTCCCGCTCGTGCCGCAGGAGGCGCTCGCGACTGCTCTACGCTGAGAACATGACTGGTCTTCGCTGGGGAATCCTCGCAACCGGCGGCATCGCGTCCGCCTTCGCCTCCGATCTGCGCACCTCAGGGCGTGATCTCGTCGCCGTCGGCTCGCGCTCGCAATCCTCCGCCGACGAGTTCGCCGCGAAGTTCGACATCCCGCACGCCCACCCGTCGTACGAGGCGCTGGTCGCGGATCCCGACGTCGACATCATCTACGTCGCCACGCCGCATCCGATGCACCACGCCCACGCGAAGCTCGCTCTCGATAACGGTAAGCACGTGCTCGTCGAGAAGGCGTTCACCGTCAACCGCGCCGAGGCGGAGGATCTGCAGCGCATCGCAGCCGAACGCGGCCTGCTCGCCATGGAGGCGATGTGGACGCGCTATCTGCCGCACATGGTCCGTATCCGTGAACTGCTCGCGGAAGGCGCCCTCGGTGAGATCCGCGCCGTCACGGCCGATCACACGCAGCTCATCAGCTCCGACCCCGCGCATCGCCTCAACGATCTGAAGCTCGGCGGTGGTGCCCTGCTCGATCTCGGCATATATCCGATTTCGTTCATCTGGGACGTGCTCGGCGCACCGACCAGCATCCGGGCCACCGCGCGGCTGGTCGAGACCGGCGCCGACTCCGAGGTCGCGACGATCATGACGCACGAGGGGGGCGCGGTCTCGACGAGCCTGTCGTCGTCCAGAGCGGCCGGCCCCAATGCCGCATCCATCATCGGCACCGAGGCGCGGATCGACATCGACCGGGTCTGGTACACGCCGACGGCCTTCCGCGTGGTCGCACCGGACGGCACGGTGCGCGAGACCTACACGTCCGAAGTCGACGGCCGCGGGATGCAGTACCAAGCGCTCGCCGCAGAGAGGCTCGTGAGCGAGGGCAACTTCGCCGGCGACGTTCTCCCCATCGCGGAGAGCGTCGCGATCATGGGCACGCTCGACGAGATCCGCTCCCAGATCGGCGTGAGCTACCCCGGTGAGGAGCGCGACCATGGCTGACACCCAGGATCCTCGCGTCGCCGTCTATCTCGACTTCGACAACATCGTCATCTCCTGGTACGACCGCGTACACGGCCGCAACGCCTACGGCAAGGACCGTCAGCGCATCGCGGAGAACCCGAACGATCCAGAGGTCGTCGAGAGGCTGAAGGCGGCGATGATCGAGGTCGGAGCGATCATCGACTACGCCGCGTCGTTCGGCACACTGGTGCTCACGCGCGCCTACGCCGATTGGTCTTCTCCGGTCAACGCGGAGTACCGCTCGCAGCTCGTTGCGCGTGCGGTCGACCTCGTACAGCTGTTCCCTGCCGCGGCGTATGCCAAGAACGGCGCCGACATCCGCCTCGCCGTGGATGCCGTGGAAGACATGTTCCGCCTCTCCGACCTCACCCACGTGGTGCTCGTCGCGGGTGACAGCGACTACGTGCCGCTCGCACAGCGCTGCAAGCGGCTGGGGCGCTACGTGATCGGCGTGGGCGTGGCCGGCTCGACCGCGAAGTCGCTGGCCGCCGCGTGCGACGAGTTCGAGTCGTACGACTCGCTTCCCGGCGTCGTGCGCCCCGCGGCCAAGAAGGTCGCGGCCAAGGCGGAACCGGTCGCCGAGACCCCGAAGGCGGACGTCGACGCGGATGCCGAGACGGAGGCGCCGGCGAAGGCCAAGGCCCCGCGGACGCGCGCCAAGAAGGCGGCCAAGCCGGCCGAACCCGAAGTGATCGCCGAGCAGGAGCCCACGGCGCTCACCGAGCAGGACGAGGCGACGCTGCTGCTCGAGCGCGCCCTGCGCCTCGGCCATGACAAGGCGGACGCCGACGAGTGGCTGCACAGCTCTGCGGTGAAGACGCACATGCGACGCATGGATCCGTCGTTCAGCGAAAAGGCCCTCGGCTACCGCTCGTTCTCCGACTTCCTCAAGTCCCGCGACGAGATCACGGAACTCGAGGAGACAGGGCACGAGCGGCTGGTGCGTCTGCGCGAGCGCTGAGCGGGCGGCGTCGCGTGAGTTCCGGGCGGGTGGTGATCGGCGGGTCGTCCGGCTTCATGGGACAGCACCTGCAGCAGAAGTATCGCGCTGAGGGGCGAGAACTCGTCACGGTCTCGCGCTCCGGCGCCGACCTGCGCTGGGACGATCGGGCCGGAATCGAGCAGGCCGTCGACGGTGCAGCCCTCGTGATCGGGCTCGCCGGCAAGAGCGTGAACTGCCGCTACACCCCGGAGAACCGGGCGGAGATCTTCCGTTCGCGTCTCGACACCACGGCAACGCTCAGCTCTGCGATCAGAGCTGCCGCCGACCCGCCACCCGTATGGGCGAACTCCTCGACCGCGACGATCTACCGTCACGCTGAGGACCGACCCATGACAGAGGACGGCGGAGAGACGGGCACCGGGTTCTCAGTGGAGGTCGCAAAGGCGTGGGAGGACGCACTCTTCGCCGAGGAGCTTCGTGGCACTCGACGAGTGGCACTGCGCAGCACCATCGTGCTCGGCGACGGCGGCGTGCTCGGGCCACTGAGGAATCTCGCCAGAATCGGTCTGGGCGGCGCCCAGCACGACGGGTGGTGGCCGGCGTCGAAAGCTCGACGAGCCGCCGGGACCGCGCATCTGCCCGGTGCGAAGCACGGTCGACAGAGGTTCAGTTGGGTGCATCTCGACGACATCGGCCGGATCATCGACTTCATCGAGGATCATCCCGAGTTGGAAGGGCCGGTCAATGCGGCGGCCCCGCATCCAGTGGACAACACCACATTCATGGCGACGGTTCGACGGGTTCTCGGCGTGCGGATCGGCCCGCCGATGCCCCGGTGGATGCTGGAGCTGGGCGCCATCGGCATCCGAACCGAGACCGAGCTGATCCTGAAGAGCCGGTGGGTGCTTCCCGAGAAGCTCACGGACGCCGGGTTCGAGTTCACCTATCCGACGCTCGAACCAGCAGTGCGGGCGTCCTTCGGCTGATCAGCTCCCGCGGATGTCGCGGAGCGCTTCCCCGAGTTCTGGATGAGCGAACTCGTATCCAGCGTCTGAGAGCACACCCGGCTCGACCCAGCGACTCTTCAGGATGAGCTCGGGCTCTGTACGCAGCACCCACATCGCCGGCTCGAGCATGAATCGCCACGCCGGCAGACCGAACGGCATGCCGACGGTGCGCCGCAGCGCGGCCATGAGTTCGCGGTTCTCGACCGCACCGGGCGCCGCCATGTTGACCGGCCCGTCGATCTCAGGATGGTCGAGGAGGAACCGGATCGCGCCGACGAAGTCGTCGATGTGGATCCAACTGAACCGCTGACGTCCATGAGAGCGGATGCCGGACTGCCGATGCTCGGTCGGATGCGGGCCGATTCCGCGGTATCGGCGATGCGGGAACCACCATCCGTCGTGCTGCGGGCCGCCGATCCCGAACCGTGCGAGATGGAAGAGCACGTCGCCGACAGGGCCTTCGCCGAGCACGATCGTGGTGCGCAGCGCGATGCGGCGTGTCCCTGGCAGATCACCGCGGAAGAGCTCGGCCTCCCAGTTGCGTCCGACATCGGGCGAGAATCCGGTGTCGAAGTCGGTGTCCTTCTCGGTCTGCGGACGATCGAGGGCGTAGCGGTACAGGGTCGCCGTGCTCGCGTTCATCCACACGAGCGGCGGATGCTCGGCACGGGCGATCGCCTCGTTCAGCGCGCGGGTGGTGTCCACCCGGGAGCGTAGGATCTCGTCACGGTTCGCGTCGGTGTAACGGGTGTTCACCGACTTTCCGGCGAGCCCGATCACGAGCTCCGCGCCATCGACGAGACGCACGATGCCATCGGGGTCATCCCACCGCGCATCGGGGCCGTTGCGGCCGATCACCCGCACGTCGTATCCGTCGTCGGTGAGAGCGCGAGCGAGTGCGCTGCCGAGCGCACCGCTCCCCCCGCCGAGGACGGCGCGCCGTGCGCCGGTCACGCCGTGTCCGGTTCGCCGTGCTCGCGCTTGCGCGCCTCGATCTGCTGACGCAGTTCCCACTCGGCGATCTCTCGGTCGAGGTCGGCGATCTGCTGTTCCGTCGTGCGGGCCTCTGTCGGCGGCGTCCAGGTCCGCGTTGCAGGTGGCGCCTGCGTCATCGGTGCGGCAGTGCGTCGCGGCATCCGCGGCATCGATATGCCGCCGCCGGCATATTCGCGGCCGAGACCGAACCAGAGCGCACTGCCGATCAGCGGCAGCAGGATGACGATGATGACCCAGACCATCTTCGGCAAGTGCTTCACCTGCGAATCGTCGCGCGTGATGACGTCGATCAGCGCGAAGATCATCAGTGCGATGACGAGGATCGAGATGAACGGCATGCTTTCACCCTAGCCGCCGCTCGTAGAATGGCGCCATGGATTTTCGCACCACGCCCGGCCCCGTGACCCTGACCGGACGACTGGTCGAACTGCAGCCGTTGGACCGCTCGCACCGCGACGGTCTCATCGAAGCCGTACAGGAGAACGACCTGTGGCAGACGGCGTGGTACACGTCCGTCCCCGCCCCTGACGGCGTCGCGGCCGAGATCGATCGCAGGCTCGCACTCGCCGAGAAGGGCGAGATGGTGCCGTTCACCGCCTTCGACGCATCCGGTCGTATGATCGGGATGACGACGTACTACGACCTGGTCGCGGACGTGCCGCGACTGCACATCGGGTACACCTGGAACCGCCCGACCGCGCACGGCACCGGCACGAACGCCGAGTCGAAGCTGCTGCTGCTCAGGCACGCGTTCGAGACGCTGGGCGTGTTCCGCGTGGGGTTGACCACCCAGTGGGTGAACTTCCAGTCACGTGCGGCGATCGAACGACTCGGCGCCAAGCAGGATGGCGTGATGCGGGCGATCTCGCGCTACCGCAACGGTGCGTTGCGCGACTCCGTCGAGTTCTCCATCATCGAGCCGGAGTGGCCGGCGGTGAAGGCGAACCTCGAGGCGCGGCTGGCGAAACACGCCTGAGCGAGCTCAGCTCGTCGAAGGGCCGCCATCCCAGTTGCCCGAGCGGCGGGTGGCTCCGCTGCGGCCCGCGCGCATGATCCACGCCATCGACAGGCAGAATGCTGCGAGGCCGGCACAGAAGACGAGTGCCTGGAAATCAGGAAGGCCGTGCGAGATGCCCATCAGCACGATGCCGCCGATGAAGAGCACCAAGTAGACGATGAAGCTGATGATCACGGTTGCCTCCTGTTGTGAATGCCGTGTCCAGCCTACCGCGCCGGGGCGACGGCGCCGGATGCTGTCGCGATGAGCCCTACGGAACGAGATGCCCCGCGGCCCGGAACAGCTCGTACCACTCGGGACGGGTGAGAGCGACGTCGGATCCCTCCGCCGCAGCCTTCAGGCGCTCCGGCGTGGTGGTGCCCATCACGACCTGCATGTTCGCGGGATGCCTCGTGATCCAGGCGACCGCGATTCCGGTGGGCGTGACGCCGTGCAGATCGGCGAGCCGATCGAGAACGTCGTTCAGCTCGGCGTAGTCCGGATTGCCGACGAACGTGCCGGCACCCGCCGCGGCCTGCATCGGCGACCATGCCTGGATGGTGATCGCGTTGATGCGGCAGTACTCCAGCACTCCTCCGCCGTCACGGGTGAGGGCCTGGTCGGCCCCGCTCATGTTCGCCGCGATGCCCTGCGCGATGATCGGCGCCTGGGTCAGCGAGAGCTGGAGCTGATTGGCGACCAGCGGCTGCGTCACAGCAGTGCGCAGCAGGTCGATCTGGCGGGGCGTGTGGTTGGAGACGCCGAAGGCGCGCACTTTTCCCGACGCCTCGAGTTCGTCGAATGCGCGAGCCACTTCCTCCGGTTCGACGAGAGCATCGGGGCGATGCAGCAGGAGCACGTCGATCCGGTCGGTGTCCAGCGCACGCAGCGATCCGTCGACCTGGCGCAGGATGTGCTCGTAGGAGAAGTCGAACGTGCCGTCCTGCGGGACGATCCCGCACTTCGTCTGGATGGTGATCTCATCGCGTTCTGCCGGCGACAGCGTCAGCGCTTGGGCGAAGCGCTCCTCGCACGCGTGCATTCGACCGCCGTAGATGTCGGCATGGTCGAAGAAGTCGATCCCTGCTTCTCGGGCGGAGGCGTAGAGCTCGCGGATCTGCGCATCCTCCTTGTCCTTGATGCGCATCATTCCGGCGACGACGGCTGGGGCGGACGAGGTTCCGAACGGCACGGTCTTCATGAGCACACCGTATCGCGCCGGTCTTCGGATGTCAGCGGCGCCCGGACGGCCCGCTGGTGCTCCACAGCGCCCAGAGCACGAGGAGCGGCTGGAGGAACAGTCGGAAGAGACGCCGGCCATCGGTGTCGAGCATCGGCGCCGACCGTCCGGTGCGCCACTGATGCACGTTGCCCGGGAACACGGCGACGAAGAACGCCGCCACCGCCCAGCCGACGCGCGTGCGCTCCTTGGGAAGCGCGACAAGTGCTCCCGCAAGTGCGAGTTCCACGACTCCTGACGCGACCACGATCGCGTCTTTGTCGAGGCGCAGCAGTCGGGTCGCCCAATCGGGCACGGTGATGCGGAAGCCGCGCCTGCCCCAGGTGAGGTGCCCGACGCCGGTCGTCGTGAGGACTGCGGCGAGGATCCAACGTGCGACGCTGCGCGCGTTGATCAGTCGATTGCTGCTCACGCGGAGTCCTCGTCTGCCCATTTCAAGGAGCCTACGCGCTGCGCGCCCGTGCCGGCGCGATCCCGGGTTCTAGTTCGAGGTGCAACGTGGTGTGGCTTGGCTTGAGCATAGTTCGTTGAAGATCTCGGCGGGGGTTGCCCAGCCGAGGACTCGGCGGGGTCGGTTGTTGATCTCGGTGACGATCTCGT